>Ga0210049_1001122_pt1 | contig 24636 bp, 20 predicted proteins | sample CryGeyCG2014_300_2_FD_183964 | JGI IMG/M metagenome (GOLD analysis project Ga0210049, IMG submission 183964) | Groundwater microbial communities from aquifer - Crystal Geyser CG06_land_8/20/14_3.00 (SPAdes) (version 2) | ecosystem: Environmental > Aquatic > Deep subsurface > Groundwater | place... | reverse complement strand
CATCCTGTAAATGTGAGACATGCCCTTCCTCAATACAGCTTTTTTATTCTAGCAGGGCAAGCCTCATCAATCAAGATACGAGTGGCGGCATCAATAACACACGTCCGGGAGAGAGTCATGGTGCCCCGTGATCACGGGTCTTATAGATAGAACCCCGGGCAGAGGATTAACCGTGGCCTAGACAGTGGTCAAGGCCTCCAAAAAATCAAAGGGGGTTTTTTTATGGTAGCAATCAGCATGAAGGAGCTTCTGGAAGCCGGGGTCCATTTCGGGCACCAGACCAGAAGATGGAACCCAAAGATGAAGGCTTACATCTTCGGGGCACGCAACGGCATTCACATCATAGATCTTCAAAAGACAGTAAGGCTTTTCAAGAACGCTTATGAATTCGTGGTAAAGACCGTTGCAGACGGCTATTCAGTGCTTTTTATCGGCACCAAGAAACAGGCCCATGAATCAGTGGTGGAAGAAAGCGAACGATGCGGCATGTTTTTTGTGGTAAACAGATGGCTGGGCGGCACACTGACGAATTTTCAGACCTTGAAGAAAAGCATCGCAAGGCTCAAGGAGCTTGAGGCCATGAAAAGGGACGGCACCATCGAGCGCTATACCAAGAAAGAAGTCCTCAAGATGGAGAAGGAAATCATTAAGCTTGAGAAAAACCTCGGCGGAATAAAGAACATGGATGAACTTCCCGGGGCTATATTTGTGGTTGATCCCAAGAGGGAACATATAGCCGTCAAGGAGGGCAGGAGACTTGGGATACCCGTTATAGCCATTGCCGATACCAACTGCGACCCCGACGAAATAGACCTGATAATCCCCGGGAATGATGATGCCATAAGGGCCATCCGCCTTGTATGCTCCAAGATGGCCGATGCCTGTATAGAAGGACACAACCTGGCCGAAGAGCGACTAAGAGCCGAGACGGATGCACAGAAGGAAAGCCAGGAGGCTCAGGCTGCGCAGCCAGTGGCGGCAAGCCAAGGCGAAAACGGACCGGAAGTAATCGTTCTTCCTAAGAGAGACGACTCAGCCGTCAAAGAAGCACCAGCGGCAACTGAGGTTAAGCCTCCTATAGAGGCAGAATAGACCGTCCGGTATTGCTTAATCGTAACGCATAAACGAAGAGGGTTGCTGCGTATGTCTGCCTGCAGCTAAAGGGCAGGCTGCACGGCAACTGGGTTCTTTACAGGGCCGTCGATACGGCAACCAAATGAAAAGGGGGTAATCTACGGTGGAAATTTCTGCTGCACTCATAAAGCAACTTAGAGAAAAGACGGGCGTTGGAATTATGGACTGCAAGGAGGCCCTTGCAAATACCGGCGGGGATCTCGATAAATCGGTTGACTACCTGAGGAAGAAAGGCATCGCTACCGCTCAGAAGAGGAGCGCTCGTGTGACATCGCAGGGGCAGATACAGTCTTATATCCACGCGGGGGGAAAAATAGGCGTGCTGGTGGAGGTGAACTGCGAGACGGATTTTTCGGCCAGAACCGCCGATTTCTCTACTTTTATAAAGGATCTTGCCATGCAGATTGCGGCTTCCAGCCCTATATCCGTGGACAAAGAGGGCATTCCCCCCCAGGTCCTTGAAAGAGAAAAGGAAATATACGCGACACAGGCCAAGGAATCAGGAAAACCCGAAAAGGTCATAGAAAAAATGGTAGAAGGCAAAATGAGCAAGTTCTACACGGAGGCATGCCTCATGGAGCAGCCTTTCGTCAAGAACCCTGACATCAAGATCAAAGACCTTCTTAACGACATCATGGCCAAGACAGGAGAAAAGATAATCATAAGGCGTTTTGTTCGTTATCAGCTTGGAGAGTCTAATGACAAGTGATATCCGCCGGCCTTTTAAGCGGATATTGCTTAAACTGAGCGGAGAGGCCCTTTCGGGCGACAGGGACTTCGGTATTGATCCGTCTCAGCTTGTAAAGACTGCCGCAGAAATCGCATCCGTTCGCAACTCCGGCACTGATGTTGCTCTAGTCGTAGGGGGCGGCAATATCTTCAGGGGGCTTAAATCCGAATATTTCGGAGTTGACAGGGTGGTAGGCGACCACATGGGCATGCTGGCAACTGTGATCAACTCCCTGGCCCTGGGGCAGGCGATAGAGTCCACCGGCTGTAAGGCGGTTGTCATGTCGGCTGTCCAGATGCCGGGTATAGCCCTGCCGTATGTGAGGGAAAGGGCACTGGAGGTTCTGGCTGAGGGTCGCATCCTGATAGCTGCGGCAGGAACCGGCAACCCTTTTTTTACCACCGATACCGCCGCCGCCTTGAGGGCGCTTGAACTCAATGCGGACGCCCTGTTCAAGGCGACCAAGGTTGACGGGGTCTTTGACAGCGATCCGGAATTGAATCCCAACGCGAGGCATTTTGCCAGGCTCACTTACGGCGAGGTTATAGCGCGAAATCTCAAGGTGATGGATCTTACGGCTATCTCTCTTGCCATGGAAAAGAGACTGCCTGTAGTCGTATTTAACATAAGGAAGGCCGGCAACATCCTGAAGGCGGCAAAGGGAGAAAAAATAGGAACACTTATTACGGGGGATGGATGATGATTGATGAAATCCTTTCGGAAACGCGCGACAAGATGAATAAGACCATTGAAGTCCTGAAGAAAGACTTCAAGAGGATTCGTACCGGTAGGGCTTCAACCGCCCTGCTGGAAGGGATCAAGGTTGATTGCTACGATACGGCCATGCCGGTTGACCAGGTGGCATCCCTTTCCGTACCGGAAAGCCGCCTCATTACCATCCAGCCCTGGGACAAATCAATCCTTGGAAACATTGAAAAGGCCATACTAAAGTCCGACCTGGGGCTCACTCCCATGAACGACGGCAAGCTACTGAGAATATCAATCCCGCCGCTTACGGAGGAGCGCAGAAAGGAGCTTGTCAAGGTCGCAAGGAAGATGGCGGAAGAAAGCAAGATCGTAGTCAGAAACCAGAGGCGTGAGGCTAACGAACTATTCAAGGAACTGAAAAACGAAAAAGAGATATCCGAAGACGATCTGTACAAATGCCAGGAGCAGGTGCAGGGTATCACCGATGACTTCATCAAGAAGATAGACGCAGTAACAGCAGAGAAGGAAAAGGAGATCCTGATCTTTTAGCCCTTCGATGGATTTCTCCGAAGTTATGTCCAATGATTGATATTATTCCGGAAAAGCTCCCCAGACACGTAGCCGTCATAATGGACGGCAATGGTCGCTGGGCAAAGCAAAGAGGCCTCAGCAGGATCAAGGGGCACCAGAAGGGCGCCGATGTCGTAAGGGCCGTCGTGGAGACGAGCAGGGAACTGGGCATTCCCTGGCTTACCCTATACGCCTTCTCAGAAGAAAACTGGAAGAGATCGGCCTTCGAGGTAAAGACCCTCATGCAACTTCTTGAGCGGTTTTTGAAGGAGGAAGTTGACGGACTTATGAAACATAAGATTCGTCTCAATTGCATAGGAAGGCCCTCAAGGCTACCAAATAAAACCAGAAAGGCCCTGGAATCAGCGATTGATCTGACAAAGGCCAACAACGAAATGGTGCTTACGCTGGCACTGAGCTATGGCGGGAGGCAGGAGATAACGGACGCGGTAAGGTCCATTTCCAAATTGATCTCCTCTGGCAATATAAGTCCCGAGGATATTTCCGAGGACATTGTCTCAAGACACCTTTACACCTCCGGCACTCCTGATCCGGATCTCCTGATAAGGACGGGAGGAGAGTATCGTGTGAGTAATTTTCTTCTCTGGCAGATCGCTTACACCGAATTCTATGTAACGAAGGTTTACTGGCCCGACTTCGACAAGAAATGTTACATGGAGGCTCTTCAGGACTTTCAGAGAAGAGAGAGGCGATTCGGGGCAGTCTTTGACTGATAAAGGAATTGCAGCATCCCCAAGGGGAGACAACACACATCTGAAGCGTTGGATCACAGGCCTCCTGGCCCTGCCTTTGGTGTTTTATATGATCGGCCCGGCTCCAGGGTGGCTTTTTATGTTCTTCATCTTTGCCGTTGCCGTCCTGGCTACGGAAGAGTGCTACCGTATTTTGACCCCTGATCTCCCTCCGGTTCTGAGAATTTGCGTCCATATTTCAACGGCTTTTTTTTTCGCTGCTGTTTTCCTGCGGCAACTCATGGTACTGCCTTTCTTCATAATGCTCTGGGCCGCGCTTCCCATGACATACCTCATGTTCGCAAGACCCAGGCACGACCCCCAACAGACCGCCATGATGGGGAGAAATACCCTTGCAACCGTTTATGTGGTAATGCCTCTGGTGATGATTGCGGCCATCCGCATGATGCCTCAGGGACATTTCTGGCTTTTTTTTCTTCTAGCCGTGATAGTTGCAACCGATACGGGGGCCTTTTATTGTGGCCGCACCTTCGGCCGCCACAAGCTCTATGAAGCGGTAAGCCCTAAAAAGACCTGGGAGGGAGCAGTAGGCGGAACCATCCTTGCGGTTTTTGTGGCTGCGCTCTTTTACCGATTCTTTCGTCTTGCAGGCCTATGGTCGTCACTCACGATAGCTCTGGCAATATCCGTGTCGGGACAGATAGGAGATCTTGTCGAATCCATAATCAAGCGACATCACGGAGTAAAGGATTCAGGTTCAATGCTTCCGGGCCACGGTGGGATACTCGATCGCATAGACAGCATACTTTTTTCCGCACCTGTCCTTTACCTCTTCCTGGTTTTTATGTAGGATGAGGGCAAGATGGCGGCAATGAAAAAAATCGCTCTTCTGGGTTCAACAGGCTCAATCGGGGTAACCGCCCTGCGGGTGATAGAATCCGCTCCGATGGATTACCGGATCGTTGCCCTCGGGGCCGGAAGAAACATGGATCTCCTGGCCCGGCAAATCGCGCGGTTCCGCCCGGCGGCAGTTGCTGTAATCAACGATGAAGCAGCCGAGATACTGAAAGGAAAGTTGGACGGGGGCCATAGACCCGGAATATTTGTAGGACCAGAGGGGCTGGTCTCTTTGGCGCTCATGGAGGAAGCCGATACGCTCATCTCAGCCATGGCGGGGGCCGCGGGACTGGTGCCGACCTTTGAGGCCGTCAGGGCCGGAAAGACCGTTGCATTGGCAAACAAGGAGACCATGGTCATGGCCGGGTCCCTGGTGGTGAAAGAAGCACGAAATAGGGGCAAACCCATCATACCGATTGACAGTGAACACAGCGCGATACTCCAATCACTCAGGGGACACCCAAGAGAGGACCTTGAGCGCGTTGTGCTTACTGCGTCTGGCGGCCCTTTTAAAAGCCTCAGCCTAGAAGATATGAGCCAAGTAACCCCCGCGCAGGCCCTGAACCATCCAACCTGGAAGATGGGAAGCAAGATAACAATTGACTCTGCGACACTTATGAACAAGGGCCTTGAGGTTATCGAAGCAAAGTGGCTCTTTGATCTAAGAATGGATCAGATTGATATACTTATACATCCTCAGAGCATAGTGCACTCCATGGTGGAATATAAAGACGGTTCTGTTATAGCTCAGATGGGTATCCCGGACATGACCATACCCATCTCCTACGCCCTGGCATATCCTCATCACAGGGTAAACATTTTACCTCGTCTAAGGCTTGAGGAAATCGCTTCCTTGAATTTTTTCAAACCTGATCTTGACCGATTCAAGTGCCTCAGACTCAGTATGGAGGCGGCAGGGAGGGAAAATAGCCTGCCCGCAGTCTTAAACGGTGCAAACGAGATAGCTGTAGAGGCCTTTCTGGGCGGACGCATAGGCTTTCTTGACATTCCCGAAATTATAGAGAAAACCATGGAGGCCCACGAGCCCTTTCCCATAGCCGATATTGCATCGGTCTTAAAAGCGGATGCCTGGGCCCGGCGAAAGGCAGGCGAATTGATTGAGTTGCTGGTATCGAAAAAGGGAGACGACCCCGGAGCCCCCAAGAAGGCCAGCCGTTTCCTTAGCTCTACGCCGAAATCGAGAAACCGGCAAAAAGGCTGAGACAATAGAAAAAAAGCACCAGATACAAGGCTCCCAAGCCCTGCGGAGTGCGCCCCGCAGTTACAACTATGATGCAACGGAGAGGGATTCAGCGCCATGCATGAGGCGGACTTTCTGAGATGCCGCCGGAATTGAGGAATCAATGAACATACTTTTATATTATGTACTCCCGTTTATAGTAGTTCTCGGGATATTGATCTTTTTCCATGAACTCGGGCACTTTCTTGTCGCCAAATATTTCGGAGTCAAGGTGCTTAAGTTCTCGCTAGGTTTCGGCCCCAAGATAATAGGGCGCAGGGTAGGCGAAACCGAATACCTTATCTCGGCCCTTCCTCTGGGAGGATATGTTAAGATGCTTGGAGAAGGAGAAGAAGAGGAAGAAATCGACCGAAGAGACCTGGAAAGATCGTTTTCCTCTCAGCATCCTCTCAAGAGGATGGCGATAGTGGCAGCGGGCCCTGTTGCCAACCTGCTCCTTGCGGCCCTTATCTTTTGTCCCCTTTACATGATATCAGGGATCCAGGTTATGACACCTGAAATCGGGCAGGTAACAGAGGGATCTCCTGCCAGTAAGGCCGGATTCCTGAAAGGGGACATAATCGCAGCAATAGGCGAAAGGGAAGTGGCGAGCTGGCAGGATGTCAAGGCCATAGTGGAAAAAAGCGCCGGGGTGAAGCTCGATGTGGCTGTTTTGAGAGAAGGCAGAACTGCCCGGCTCACTGTGATTCCAGAGCAGTCAACCATCAAGAATCTCTTCGGTGAAGATACCCCTTCCGGAATAATCGGAGTGGTTGCGGCCGGAAAATTTAAGACCTTGAGACTTGGACCCATGGCTGCTATCGGAGAAGGACTCCGCAAGACATGGGAAATCATCAGACTTACCTGCCTTACGGTAGTAAAGCTGATTCAGCGCATCATCCCCATAAAAACCCTGGGGGGGCCGATAATGATAGGACAAATGACCGGCCAGATTGCAAGAGAGGGATGGACGAATCTCCTGCCCTTCATGGCCGTAATAAGCATAAATCTCGGCATTCTCAATCTGCTCCCTGTCCCGATCCTTGACGGTGGTCTCCTGTTGTTTCTCTTGATTGAGCTTATAACCGGAAAATCCCTGAGTGTGAAGAAAAGAGAGCTTGCTCAAAAGGCAGGGCTATTCCTATTGATCCTCCTTATGGGCATAGTCATGTACAACGACCTTGTAAGGCTTGCGGAATAGGTGGCCCTTGATATTGGCTATTAACACCACCGCAGGGCCTTTCGGGCTTGCCCTCCTCGAGAAAAACGGCTCGGTCAGGGCGGAGATATTTGCCTCCCAGGGTAAAGGCCATTACGGGGCGCTCATGCCTGCAGTCGGCTTCCTGATATCTTCCTGCGGCGCAACTCCTTCGGAGATTGAGGCGGTTGCGGTAGCAACCGGCCCCGGGAGCTTCACAGGACTTCGCATCGGGCTCTCAACGGCAAAGGGCTTTTCGCATGCCTTGAACGTCCCAGTCATAGGAATTCCGAGCCTTGAGGCCATGGCCTTACAGTGCTCTTGTACCGAACTCCCCCTTGTTGCCTTAATTGATTCAAGAAGAGGGGAATTTTTCGCCTGCTGTTTCATGCCCGGAACCGGCGGAAGATATGTTAGAAAGTCGGAAGATCTCTGCCTCAGGGCCGAAGATATGGGGGACCTCTTCAAAGAAAAATCGCTTATAATAGGAAATAATTTTTCCGCTCAGTGGCCCATAATACGCGAAGCTCTAGGAGAAAAGGCCCTTTGCGCCCCTATCCATCTATGGAAAACCGATGCCGCATCCCTCGGTATTCCCGCTCTGGAGAGGCTCGCAAACGAGCAATATGACGATCCTGACTTCATCTCTCCATTATACTTCAGGCCCCCTGATATACGCGCCCCTCACCCGGCTTGAAATTATCCTGGTGACACAGAACGCTTCCGCGCGATTGACTTTCCTCCAGCCTGCCTTAATTTTTATTAAAATTACTCAAATGGTTCATTTTGTTAATCCGTTATATTCCTTCCCCGTCGAGGGTGAGGGATATCGGAAGTGGGGAGATTTTCATCCGTCACTGTGCCCTGCTCGGGCATAGGGGTCAGTCGTACTATTGGAAGATCCCCTCTAGAAAACCAAGTGCCCGAATATCCGGATTCGCCCAAAGATTCTGGGCACCTCAGGGATTGATAATACAATTTCAGACAGGAGGTCTGTAATGAGACTCGACAAACTCACCCTTAAGGCGCAGGAGGCCATTCAGGCATCCCAGCAGCTTGCGGAAAAATATAATCATCAGCAGATAGAGCCAGAACATATATCGCGGATAATCTTCAGCCAGAAAGAGGGCGTCATGCCCCCCCTTCTGGGCAAGATGGGAGTTAACCCCCAGCAGGTTACCGCCTCCCTTGACTCCGCTATGGAAAGGCTTCCAAGGGTCTCGGGCGGGGGAGCCGGCCAGGCATATATATCCCAGCGGACAAAGGCTCTACTGGACAAGGCCTTCTCAGAGGCCGAGCAGATGAAGGATGAATACGTCAGCCTTGAGCACCTTCTGCTTGCATCAACCGAGGAAAAGACAGGTGAAATTCCGAAGATTTTTTCCATGGCAGGCATAACACGTGACGCGATTCTTAAGGCCCTTGTGGAGATACGAGGCGGCCAGAGGATCACTGATCAAAATCCTGAAGACAAATATCAGGCCCTTGAGCGATTCAGCAGGGATCTGACCGCAGTGGCCTCCAAGGGGAGCCTTGATCCTGTCATCGGAAGAGATGATGAGATCCGAAGGGTCATACAGGTACTGTCTCGCAGGACAAAGAACAACCCTGTACTGATCGGAGAGCCGGGCGTAGGCAAGACCGCCATAGTAGAGGGCCTGGCCCAGAGGATAGTGCAGGGCGATGTGCCTGAGACCTTAAAGGAAAAGAGGGTGGTAGCCCTTGATATGGGGGCCCTCATAGCAGGCGCAAAATACAGAGGTGAATTCGAAGACAGGCTGAAGGCCGTGCTCAAGGAGGTTACCGACGCCCAGGGAAGCATAATACTTTTCATTGATGAACTACACACCTTGGTGGGAGCGGGCGCGGCTGAGGGCTCCATGGACGCATCCAACATGCTCAAACCCGCTCTTGCAAGAGGAGAACTCAGGTGCGTCGGGGCAACCACCATAAAGGAATACCGCAAATACATAGAAAAAGACGCTGCCCTTGAGAGAAGATTTCAGCCTGTTATGGTGGATGAACCTTCGGTAGAGGATACCATCTCCATCCTGAGAGGCCTTAAGGAAAAATACGAGGTGCATCACGGAGTCAGGATAAAGGACTCGGCTCTTGTTGCAGCTGCCACCCTTTCTCATCGCTACATTACCGACAGATTTCTTCCTGACAAGGCCATAGATCTGATAGATGAGGCGACATCCAGACTCAGGATAGAAATAGACAGCATGCCCGCCGAGATTGACAACATACGTAGAAAGACAACGCAGCTCGAGATAGAAAGGGAGGCCCTCAGAAAGGAAAAAGACCGGACGTCCAAGGAGTGCCTTGAAAAACTTGAAAAGGAGTTGGATGAACTGAACCGGGAAAGGGAGACCCTGACGGCCCACTGGCAAAAAGAGAAGGACGCCATCGCCAAGATAAGATCCATCAAGGAAAGACTGGAGGCGACAAAATCCGAGGCACAGATGGCTGAAAGGCAGGGAGACCTTGGAAGGGCCGCCCAGTTAAAATATGGCACCCTCATAGAACTTGAAGGAGCCCTTTCCGAAGAAAACAAGAATTTCGAAGCCCTCCAGTCCGACAGGAAGATGCTCAAGGAGGAGGTTGACAGCGAAGACATTGCCGAGATCGTCGCCAAATGGACTGGAATACCTGTCTCCAGGCTTATGGAAGGAGAAAGGGAAAAACTCCTCAAGATGGAGGAGCGACTGGCCTTAAGGGTAGTGGGGCAGGGAAAGGCCGTAATAGCGGTCGCAAATGCCGTAAGAAGGGCGCGCTCCGGCCTTCAGGACCCCAACAGACCGATCGGATCTTTTATCTTCATGGGGCCTACCGGAGTAGGGAAGACAGAGCTTGCCAGAGCCCTTGCCGAGTTTCTCTTTGATGATGAGCAGTACATGATACGGATAGACATGTCCGAATATATGGAAAAGCACTCAGTGGCAAGGCTCATCGGCGCCCCTCCAGGCTATGTAGGCTATGAAGAGGGAGGCCAGCTTACCGAGGCCATAAGAAGGCATCCATATTCCGTCGTCCTTTTTGATGAGATAGAAAAGGCTCATCCTGAAGTCTTCAATGCGCTTCTTCAGGTCTTGGACGACGGACGCATGACGGACGGCAAGGGAAGAACCGTGGATTTCAAAAATACCGTTCTGATAATGACCTCGAACGTGGGAAGTCAATGGATACAGGAAATGGGAATGGGGAATCCTCAGGAGACGGAGAAACGGGTCATGGAAGCCTTGAGAGCGACCTTCAAACCTGAGTTCCTCAACCGCATAGATGAGATAGTGATCTTTAACTCTCTGGGTCTGGCCGAGATAAAGATGATCGTTGATATCCAGTTCAAGATACTTGCAAGGCGCCTTGAGGCCGGGAAGATAGCGCTCAAGCTTTCAGAAAAGGCAAAGGAATACCTTGCCGGCACCGGATACGATCCTGTCTATGGGGCAAGACCGCTCAAACGGACCCTTCAGCACCTTATCCAGGACCCCCTGGCGGTAAAGATACTGGATGGATCCGTCCGGGAGGGAGACACCATCACAATAGACGTTCAGAACGGAGAAATCGTTTTCTCTTCCTGACAGATATGATTTTTTTAAGCCGATCGCCTGTGCTTGGGATCGGCTTTTTTTTACCCCTGAGTACCGAACTGAAGAGCGTACAGGGTGGAAAAGCGTCCTCCCCTCGAGCAAAGCTCTTCTCTTGTGCCTGACTCCACAATGGAGCCCCCCTCTACGACATATATTCTGTCCGCCTTCATTACCGTACTCAAACGGTGGGCAACCACAAGTACGGTCAGTTTCCCGTGCAGGCCTTCGATTGTATGCTGGACAAGCTTTTCGCTTTCAGCATCCAAAGAGGAAGCCGCCTCATCGAGGATAAGGATGGTGGGATTGATCAAAATGGCCCTTGCGATAGCGATCCTTTGCCTCTGGCCTCCTGAGAGCATGGTCCCCCTGTCGCCAACTATCGTGTCGTAACCCTTGGGCTGGGCCAAGATGAAGTCGTGCGCGTTCGCCGCCTTCGCGGCGGCTACGACCTCATCCATACCTTTATCAAAATCCCCGTATCTGATGTTGTTTGCGATGGTGTCATGAAAGAGAAGTACCTCCTGATTGACATAGCCTATCTGTCGTCTGAGCGATGAAACGGTCGCATCCCTTATATCAATCCCGTCTATCGTGATAGATCCCCTGGTTACGTCATAGAAACGGGGTACAAGATCAAGGAGCGTGCTCTTGCCGGCTCCGGTTGAACCTACGAAGGCGGCCATCTCTCCCGCCTTAATGGTCGCAGAAATGTCTTTCAAAACCAATTCCTTCGACCCATATCCGAAACAGACATCTCTCAGGCTTATCTCCTCTCTATGCCGAGGCAGGTCAACAGCTCCTTCTTTCTCCCTTATAACCGTTTCCGTCTCAAGGATATCGAAGACCCTTTCGGTAGCCCCCTGGAGGGTCCTCAGGTTGTTGTTCACCATCGCGAGTCTCTTAACGGGACTATAGAACTTTGAAAAGGCATAGAGGATGGATAGAAGCTCCCCCAGTGTATGATCGAAATAGACCTTACCCGCAATAAGCACAGCGGGGAGAACCAGAAAAACAGCGGAGTCCATCAAGGGGCCCAAACCCAGATTCCACCTGCTCCAGTGCATAACCTTCTTATAGAGATTCTCGGCAAGGTCTGCAAAGGATTCCTCTTCTCTTCCGGCGGTAAAAAAACCAAGTATCAGCCTCATGCATGAGAGAGTTTCATGAAATTTTGCCGTGACTTCCGCGGTTGCATCCTGGACCCTTGCCGAGTGTTTTTTTGCCTTCTTGCCGAACAGTCTCACCAGACCCACCAGGGCAGGTCCGAGTATAAAGACAAGAAGCGTGATCTTGTAATTCATTATAAGAAGGTAGGCAAGAAAGACAGCCGCAGTTATGGGGTGCTGAATGAGACCCATAAGCACATTGGCTATGAGGCCCTGCATCACGGTGAGATCAGCGGTAGATCTGGCTATGAGATCTCCGGCCTTTTTATCATGGTAATAGGCCAGATGCAGGGAGACGAATTTCTTGTACAGATCAATTCGCAGATCCTTTACCGCCCTGTTGGAGAAGGCTGCGGCACAGAGCCCGCCGGCGTATGTTGTAATTGATATGAGAAGAGTTGATCCAAAGGCGACAAAGGTAAGGATAACGAGGAGATGATTGGATGTGATGCCGTCCACCAAGACCTTTTCCGTCACCTTCCATGAAAACCAGGAATCAGACGTGAACGTAAGCCAAGGGATCTTCCAGGTGACGATCTCGCCCCCCAGCTTCATCCCCTCATCCACGAAGGGTTTGAGAAGATAGGCCGGAATAACAACCAGAATGGAGGATATTGCGGTGAGCACCAGAGAAAGAACTACAAGCCCCTTGTGCCGCCTTACATAGCCGACTATGTCTTTACCGAGAATAAACTCCAGCATCACGCCCCCGTCTTAGAGGCATCAAGGGCCGCGCTCACGGATCAGATGGCCCCCACCAGCCTGGAAATCACTATCCTCTGCACCTCTGATGTGCCTTCGCCTATCTCGAGGAGCTTCTGATCGCGATAAAAACGCTCCACATCATATTCCTTCATGAGGCCGTAGCCCCCGTGGAGCTGAACCGCGTGATTGGCGCAGCGGTACATCACTTCGGAACAGTAAAGCTTTGCCATGGCCGCTTCTTTTGAAAAAGGTTTTTTGTTGTCTCTCAACCAGCAAGCCTTATAGAGAAGCAGCCTTGCACACTCCAACTCCATGGCCATATCAGCGATCTTGAAGGCGTTCACCTGGAATGTGGCAATGGGCTTTCCGAACTGGACTCGTTCCCTGCTGTATTTGATTGCCATCTCAAAGCATCCCTGCGCACCGCCCAACCCCATGGCGCCAATAGAAAGCCTTCCTCCGTCGAGGGTCTGCATCATCTGGTAAAATCCATGGCCTCTGGGGCCGAGCAGATTCTCTTTGGGGACACGGCAGTCTTCAAAATAAAGTTCACTCGTATTGGAGCCCCGCCACATCATCTTCCCATGCATCTCCCTGGCCTCGAATCCAGGGGTGCCGGCCTCAATAAGGATACAGGAAAGCTCAGGTCTCCCGTCATCTCTGGTGCCTGTGCGGCAAAGGGCTGTAACGCCCGCGCTTATCTTTGTAGAGGCGTTGGTAATAAATATCTTGCTCCCGTTTACCACCCATTCATCGCCGTCCAGCAAGGCATTTGTCTTTGAGTTGCCTGCATCCGACCCTGCATTGGGCTCTGTAAGACCGAAGCCCCATAAGACCTCCCCGCTGCAGAGTCTGGGCAGATATTTCTGCTTTTGCTCTTCGTTTCCAAAGTAATATAGAGGCCCTATGCCCAGGGAATTTCCTGCGGCAACGGTCGCCGCGTGACTGCCGTCAACCCTGGCAATCTCCTCAGTTGCGATAATGTAGGAGACATAGTCCATGGCCTGGCCATTGTATTTTTCCGATACGAACATTCCGAAGAGCCCAAGCTCCGCCATCTTGGCCATGGTTTCGTATGAAAACTCCTCTTTTTCATCCAGGTGCCTCGCGACGGGCTTGATCTCGCGCTCCGCAAAATCCCGCACTGATTTACGAAGAATCTCCTGCTCCATGGAAAGGCTGAAATCCATAGCTTCTCCTTCTTTTAGCTAATATTGACTAAGAATCCGGGTCAAGTCACATCTATTGCCGCCATCCTAATGGACAGCAATTTACCGTGAAAATACACCCCCCACCCCGACCCTCCCCCGCGCGGGGGGAGGGAAATCCTGGACCTCGCAAAGTGTAAAGCCGCAGGAGGATTTTCATTAGCGGGGGCGACAAAATATTGCTGTCATGAGCGTTTACATGGAAATAACCCTCGCCTTTATTCCTCCACCTCGACTAAGGAGGGATGGATGAGGGTGATTTTCATCTTTCGTTGTGCCCCAAAAGGGCATGAGCGTTTGTATGAAAATACGCCTTCCCTTTATTCCTCCCCCTCGACGGGGGAGGGAGGGGTGGGGGTAATTTTCATACTTTGTTGTGCCCCAACAGTGCATGAGGCTAGTCAGTGTCCGTCCGCAAAGGAGATTGTTTTATCAAGTTCAAGGCCGGCCGCTGATTTTAACCGCAGGAATTGAAGGTATTTCGAGGACTAAAATCTGAGCCCAACGCCGATCAAAATAGCCATTTACGGATTGCACTAGTTTATAGGCCCGGCCATGCATATTGTCAATCGCAAAAGCCTTTTTCCAAACCCTGCCTCCCTTGATGAGGGTGAGGGATACGGGAAAAGGCATGGGGGTTAGAGGCAGCTTGAATGGGTAGGCCTGTCAGTTCAATGTAATTTTCATCTGACGGACTTTTACATCCTTTTCCGAACTGCTACAGAGGGCAAGAATCTCCCTGGCTCTTTCCTCCCCTCCCTGCCTGAAGGACACTATTATCTCCTTTATGTTGTTTTTTGAGATGACCTCCTCCAACTTTCCACTACCTCCGAATACAGGATATCCCTTGAGCCTTTTCCCATGCAATCGAACATTGTCGTCTATAAATCCTACCGGGGATAGGCCCAGGGCCTTGTTTGTTTCGATCTCCTTAAGGGCCATCTGGCCTCCGATGCCAGCACCATAAATGAGGGCGGGAATTCCTGTTTTATTTACTCTTTTGATACCTTCATCAAGCAGCCGGAAAGAAAGCCTTGAAAGGGATACCAGGATAACCATCAAAAACCAGTAGATAACAAAGACCGCCCTGGAAAAGCTCTCGAAGCGGTACAGAAACAAAGGGATCAACATCGCTATCACGGTACCGACCGTAACGGCCTTTATATAGCCTACAAGGTCTCTCATCCCGGTGGCTTCCCAGACGCCCCTGTAAACCCCGAAAAGAAACATGCTCAGTATCTGGCAGGCTATGACTATCGGAAGAGACTTCAGGAAAAAATCGAAATTTGCCCCCAAGGTCCCTTCGAAACGGAGCAGATAGGCGGTGTAATAGGACACCGTTACAAGAAATAGATCGAGCAACACCTCAAGGATTCGCCTTTTATAGGTAATTTCGATAAGTATAACGCTCATGAGTCCATGATCCTCCGACGATAGAAGAGAAGGTTCCTGATAGACTTTGACCTTCCCCAGGTAGGTCCAGAAGAAAAGAACGATGAGCAGATAGAAAGCCGTTAAAGCAATGCTGGTGTAAGTTGAAAGACCTGTTATGGCCAGGGTGACAAACCCCGAAAGCGCGGAAAAGAGGTATAGCACCATGACCGCCTTTCTCTCCGAAAACCCTATTGCCACCATCCTGTGAGAGGAATGATCCCTTCCCCCTTTTGATATGGGACGACGAAAGAGGCGGCGCATGAAACTCACAAAGCCCGTATCCATTATCGGAACAAAAAGAATGAGAACCGGTATTGCTATCACCGACATCACATGGAATGAACCTCCGCTCACTCCAAGAGACGCGGTCCCTACCATGGTCTGGCTGGCAAGCATGAACCCGATAAAGAGGCTTCCCGCATCCCCCATGAAGATAGATGCAGGATTAAAATTATAGATCAGAAAACCCAGAAGGGCCCCCAGGTAAGCAAGGCTAAGCAGAAGCAGAGAACCGTTTGATGCCGATCCTACGGGCGAAAGATATATGTGGAGGGCGAGGAAAATGGTGGCTATGGCCGCCACCCCTGCTGAGAGCCCATCCATATTATCCAATAAATTAAAAGCATTGGTGATTCCAACAAGCCACAAAAGGGAAAGGAAGAGATCAACCGTCATAGAGCCGGTCCATCCGAGAGAATAGCCGAAAAAGAGCATTACGGCCGCTATGATAATCTGCCCGGCAAGCTTGTGCTGCGGGTCCATCCCCTTCAAGTCATCGGCAAGTCCCAGAAAAAACATAGCCGTTCCGCAGATAGCCGGTATCAGCATTGGCCTGCCCAAGACAGCCCAGCCCATTAACCAGGAAGCCCCGAACCATGCGGCCATGGTCGAGAGAAATATAGCCACCCCGCCTAGCATGGCGGTTTCCCTTTTATGCCAACGGTCGTCTTTGGGGACCGCTATCCGGCCCGTCGCCCTTGCCAGTCTCCTCATCAGCGGCGTCAACAAAACAGCCAGCAAGAAAGCAGCACCAAGGGCTGCAAGAAACTTCACCATAGAGTCATCCCTCATCAACCTTGGTTAGAGATACGGCCCGTAAACCTCTTCCAGATGTTCGTGACCCTGTCAGGGATAAGGGCCTTTTCAGCCCCGATCCTCAGATAGGCGTAGAGTCCGAAAACCGCAAGGAAAGTAACCGGAATCAAGACCACTACCAGCGGAGGCAGGTATCCGGATTCGCCTATATTGCGCGATCCCATAAGGCAGACATAATAGGCAAGGAATACCATCAGGCTCACTCCCACTCCGCTGTATTTACCCCTTCCCCTGATATACACTCCCAGGGGAACTCCAATCATGCCCATAAGAAAAATGGCTACAGGCAAGGTCGCTTTTTCCATAAGTTCTATCATGAGTTCATTGTGTCGTATGGAGTTTGCTTCGATTTTATCCAGGTGCCCTTTAAGCTCACCTATAGTCAGTTCCTTAGGGCTTTTTTCCCGGGAAGAAGCAGCCCGCAGAAGCTCTCCTATCCCTACCGTCAAATCATAACTCGCAAACCTTATGGTGCGTGATGATGAAAGGTCCTTGTCGGTCACAAAGACCGTGCCGTTTATAAATCGTATTGTCAGGGTCCTTTTGTCCGGATGTTTAAAGAGCTTTGCTTCACTAGCTACAACCGTGCTTATCAGGTTCTTTTCCCTCCTGTCGTTAACAAAGACATCCTTCATGACCTTTTCCCTGCTGTCGTAACTCTGGACATAGAAAGTAACCCCCTTGAAGGGCTCAGTAAATACACGCTCTTTGATCGCAAGATCTGCCTGAGATTTTGCTATATCAAAAACAAGGTTTCGGAAGGAGTTCTGACCCCAGGGAGAGGCCTGGGCCAGTATCCATGCCCCGGCTAACATATTAAACACGCTGAACAAGACAACCGGCGGAAGCATCTGATAGAGACTTACCCCGGAGGCCTTGAGCGCGACAAATTCGCTGTCCGCGGAAAGCCTCAAAAAGGCCATAACAACCGCTATCAGTGCGGTTGCGGGAAGGGCAAACCCCACCACGTCTGGCAGCAGATACCCTATTATGCCGATGACGCTCCCGATGCCCACTCCACGGTTGATTATAAGTTCGGTTATTGAAAGGAGTCTCGTAACTACCACGGTAAAAACCGCAAGAAAAAGGCCGGTAAGAAACGTGGGAAGCATCTCTTTAGCTATATAGCGATTAAGGATAGTCTTCATCTTCCGGATCAGACCCTCCCGCCATCAAGCCATCTCTCCCGCCACATCTCCCACATGAGAATAGCCCACAGGCGGTGTTGGTGGTTGCAAACGCCAGTCATATGTTCCTTGATTGAACGGTGAACCACCAAAGGAGAAAAGAGCCCTTCAGCGGTAAGGCGCTCCCAGGATAGATAATCCAGCAGCATGTTTTTAAGTTCTCCTCGAAGCCAACTGTCAATGGGGACGGCAAACCCCATTTTGGGCCGTTCAAAAAAATAACTGGGGACATAACGGGATAAAAGCCGCTTCAAGATGTATTTTCCCTCGCCATCTCTGTATTTCAGACCGTCATGTATATGGGTGCTGAATTCCACAATCCTGTGGTCAAGCAGAGGAACCCTTACCTCAAGTCCTACCGCCATGCTTGCCCTGTCAACCTTGGTGAGCATGCAGTCAGGCAGGTAGGTGAGCAGATCTGTAAGCATCAGCCTTGAAAGGATCGAACCGGACTTGTCCGCCTTAAGCATCCTTTCAAAAGTTCCTTCTGTTATTTCTATCCCGCATACCTCTCTGAGTTCATTCATAGACCATAGACATACAGTCGCCCTGTAGATTTCATGAAGACTGCCCTCTTTGAGAATGGCGATCATCTTCTGCCATTTATCCCTTAAATTTGCCATTTGGAATCTTTTAGGAAGCATGTCTCTAAGCGGTAGATAACTTTTCTCAACCCAGCCAAATGGTATCGCCCCTATTATCCGGGCAAGCACTGATCTTACCCCTTGAGGCACCTGATTCAGCACTCCAGACATTGATTTTGTTGCCCAATAACGCACATAACCGCAAAACTGCTCGTCTCCTCCGTCTCCTGACAGGGCAACTATCACCTCTGATCTGGCGAGTCTGGAAACAAGGCATGAAGGTATGGCCGACGTATCGGCAAACGGCTCATCGTATATTGCCGGAAGTTCAGGGATCACATCCATGGCTTCCCTTGGACTTATATACAGCTCAGTATGCTCGGTTCCCAAATAGCCTGCCACTTGCGAAGCCCATGGGGCTTCGTCATAGGCGGATTCTCTGAAACCTATTGTAAATGTCTTTACAGGTCTGTCCGCCTGCTTCTGCAGTATAGCCGCAACCAGGGTGGAATCAATCCCTCCGCTTAACAGGGCGCCAAGGGGAACATCGCTCACGAGTCGGTCTTTTACCGAACATGTGATCAGCTCATCAAGCTTCTGAATGACTTCATGCTCGTCATTCAAGGCATCTCCTGTATTGGGTGGATCCCAGTATCTCTTAATTGAGATATCTCTACCGTCGAATTTCATATAATGGCCCGGCGCAAGCTTGAAGGTATCTTGAAAGATGCTATGCGGGGCAGGGACATATTGATAGTGGAGGTAAAGGGCAAGGGCATCCTTGTTTACATCTCTTGGAAAGTCCGGGAAAGCCATCATCGCCTTTAGTTCCGAAGCGAATATAAAGGTTCCCTGACCCTTAAAATAATAAAGAGGCTTTATCCCCAGACGATCTCTTGCGAGAAACAGCGACATATCCCTTCTGTCGAGGATGCAGAAGGCAAACATGCCGATAAATCGCTCAAGACACCCTATCCCCCACTTGAGGTATGCCTTCAGGATCACCTCCGTATCTGTCCCGGACTTGAAGGAATACCCGCATCCCGTCAGTTGTTCTCTTATCTGTGCGAAGTTATAGACTTCTCCGTTATAGACTATCGCCGCCCGTCCGTCTTCGCTCTCCATGGGCTGGCGGCCCGATCTGCTCAAATCAAGGACTGACAGTCTCCTGTGGCCCAGCCCTATCCGCCCGTCCATGGCAGTGAATATTCCCGCGTCATCAGGGCCCCTGTGGGCAAGGGATTCGACAGAGCGACCCAAAGCCCCGGCCAGATTCCGTTCCACCCTGTCACAGTAGTAGCCCACTATCCCACACATGGTTATACTCGCAAACCAATCGCTGTGGCGCCGTTAGTCATTGTCCTCAACTGGATAACCCCTGTTTGCTTAATCGCAGGCCTCCTCAACAATTAAGGCCATGAAAATACATGAACTGACACGCAAGCCTTCTCTCGTGGCAGTAGCGCAGGCCCAACCAAGCCTCACTTATCCCTCACTATAGACGGCGTCGGATAGACTCGCTCCCGGGATTAAAGTCTAATTTCGCAGCCTAACTCATTGAAAATAGATACTTATGAATGGACACTGGCTATTTTTTAGGCTCTTGTATCAGAGAGCTTTCTATCTGCCGCCTCGATTTTCACCTCTTGCCGATTTTTCATCAATTAGTTGCCCAAATCCTCTGCAAAGGCAAGGACAAATGTATCAGGTAATATGATCAGGAATCTCCCTTGAAGTCTTGGATACGAAAAGTGGCAGGCCCTCTGTTATCGCTGGCCATATGCTGTTTTCGCTCATCTGTGACGCTTCTTGATTGTGGGCGTCTCCTTGTTTATGCTATGCCGAAATGGAAACAAAGCTGGTGCCCATCCGTATCAGCTCGATAATTGGGGGGCATGGCTTTGCGCAGATCAGGGCATGCAGACCAGGAATCAGGTTCTGTAGGTGCGCCTTCAGGCGCAGGGGACAAGGTTCCCGTGCGGCTGAAGCCGCACCTACCCCTCGCTCCCCCGTCGAGGGGGAGGAGGAAAGGGAAGGGCCATTTTCATATAAACTCCACTAATGCAGAGCCAGGCATGCTAAACGAAACACTTACCAACAGCCGCCTTATCGCTCGTAACGCCGCGATTAATTTATTAGGCTACGGCGCACCGTTGGCGGCAGCCTTTTTCTCTATTCCCTTGCTCATGGATGCTTTGGGCACTGCCCTATTTGGTATATTATCGCTTGTCTGGGTTCTTTTTGGCTATCTTGGGCTTTTTGACCTGGGACTTGGAAGAGCACTTACACAAATGGTTGCGCAAGAGCTTGGGAGAGGTGCCAGAGAAAACATCCCCAACATAGTATGGACCGGCTCAGCCATCTTAGCTGGAGTAGGCGCTGTCCTTGCTGCCCTCTGTTGGTTTTTTATCCCTTTCCTGGTTATATCCGTTCTGCGGCTTTCCCCTGAACTGATAGATGAGACGCTGTGGTCGTTTCGTATTCTCACTGCTTCGCTGCCTTTTCTTTTGCTAAGCTTGGGGTTGAGAGGTGTCCTTGAGGCCTATCAAAAATTCTCTGCGACAAACGCCGTCAGAATACCTATGGGGGTCTTTACTTTTATCGGGCCTGTCCTGGTTCTGCCTTTTTCGTCAACACTTACCGCAATCTCAGTTGTGCTTGCTTCTGGAAGAGTTGTATCATGTATAGCATACTTAATCATCTGTCCTGTTTTAATACCCGATTTGAGAAATAAAGCCTCGATACGTCCTGCTCTGACTATATCGTTGTTACGCTTTGGCGGTTGGGTCACAATAACCAATATTATTAATCCGTTGCTTTTTTATATTGAAAGATTCTTTATTGCCGCAACCTTGTCCGCTACAGCAGTAGCCTACTATGCCACTCCCAGCGAAATCATAACAAAACTTCTTCTCGTATCCTCGGCCTTTATGGGCGTTCTTTATCCTGCCTTTGCCGCCAGCTTCGCCTCGGACAGGAAAAGGACCGAAGCTCTCTTTATGGGGGGAATTAAGTATATCGGGATATCTCTATTTCCTATCGCGATGCTGGTAGTTCTTTACGCGGAAGAAGGACTTGCCCTCTGGATGGGTTCGGAGTTCGCCTCCCAAAGCGCCCCCGTTCTCAAATGGCTTTCCCCCGGCGTTCTTATCTTGAGCTTAGGTCATATCCCTTATGCGCTCATCCAGGGCGCGGGCCGGCCGGACATAGCAGCAAAACTTCATCTGGTTGAGCTGCCGATTTACCTTGCCCTCCTTTACTGGTGGACGGTCAGTTATGGAATCGTCGGTGCAGCAAAAGCCTGGACGCTTCGAGGAGTATTTGAAACCTCAATTATGTATATAATCGCCCTTGCAATTCTTAAATCAAAAGGTTTTGATATTCCAAATCTCATGAAAATCCTACTATCCGGTTCATTTATTCTGTGTTTGTTTGCCATACTGGAAGGCAAATACCTCAAGGCTGCGGCCACTGTTACATTTATTCCTGCCTACTTCGCCGTTGTGTGGTACAAGTGGCTCTCGCCCAATGAGCGATCCTTTATCGGAAGCCTCTTTCACAGGCTTTCAAGAAGTGGGGGCAAACGATGAAGGAAGCTACAGCTCTCAAGCAACAGATTGAAAGGGCCCTGTCGGGGCGGCCGATGGCGGTGGTCGAATTGGGATGCGGACCTTCAAAGCGGCACAGGGAGGCAATAGGTATTGATGCCCTTCCCTATCCTGAAGTGGATATCGTCTCTGATATAAATGAAGCATTGTCATTATTTCCTTCATCGTCATTAAATGAAGTCCATTCATATCACTGCCTTGAGCATATAGAGAACATTGAAGCCTTAATGAATGAGCTTGCAAGGGTGATTATCCCTGGAGGACTTCTACATGTTTCAGTGCCTCATTTCTCAAATCCCTACTTTTATTCCGATCCGACTCACAGGCATACTTTCGGCCTTTATTCTTTTTCCTATTATGCCTTTACCACGTTGCTTAAGCGCACTGTTCCGAGCTACATGAAGACATTTCATTTCGAAATTGAGCGACTGCGGCTTGGATTCAAATCGCCGAGGCCTTTTTACGGCCGTTGGCTGATAAAAAAAATTTTCGGCCGGATTTTCAATCTTAATTACTACCTTATGGAATTTTATGAGGAAAACCTTTGCTACCTGATCCCCTGTTATGAAATAGAGTTTTGGCTGAAGCGTAATGAGAATCCTTTTACTTAGCAGATACGAAAGGATGGGACAAAGCAGCAGGCTGAGGACCTTGCAGTATATCCCTTATCTTAAAGATCACGGCGTGAGGACGGAAACAGCATCCCTTTTCGATGACTCATATCTTGCAGCCCTGAATGCCGGAAAGGCGAGAAATCCTGTCACGATTCTGCATGCATATCTTAACAGGCTACGGCTTGCCCCTGTCTTGAGGCGATATGATATTATCTGGCTAGAAAAGGAAATGTTTCCGTGGATTCCTTTTGTGTTTGAAAAGCGACTGCTTAAAGCCGCGCCTCCCATTGTAATGGATATAGACGATGCAGACTTTCATCATTATGACCTTGGCGGCAATCCTATAATCCGCCTTCTCATGAGTTCCAAAATAGCAGGCCTTATGAATCTATCCGCCCTTGTAACTGCCGGGAACGATTACCTGGCAAGCTACGCCAGAAGATCCGGAGCACGAGCCGTTGAGGAGCTTCCTACCGTTGTTGATCTGGCCAGGTATCCAATCACAGGCCGTAATTCAGGCGCAGAGGGCACAGTGACAATAGGCTGGATAGGCTCCCCCACCACCGCCCCTTATCTCAATACTATCGCGCCCGCATTGAGAGATCTTGCTCACGAGAACTCTGTAAGATTAGTCCTGGTAGGATCGGGCGATATGGCAATAGATGGGGTAAAACCCGAGATCTACCCCTGGACAGAGGACAGTGAGGTCGATATGGTATCAAGTTTCGATATAGGTATAATGCCTCTGGCCAAGACCCCTTGGGAACTTGGGAAATGCGGTTATAAGATAATACAGTATATGGCCTGTTCGAAGCCTGTTGTAGCAAGCGCCTTTGGGGCAAATCTTTCAATTATAAAAAACGGTCAGGAAGGATTCCTGGCCGACGGCATAGAGGACTGGAGGAGGGCGCTCCGACAATTGATCCGCGATCCTGGTCTGCGCCTTAGAATGGGCGCATCGGGCCGCCGCCTTGTGGAACAAAGATACTGCACCGGGATAACCGCTCCGCGCCTCTTGAATTTATTCAGAAACATTCACTCCAGCAATTAGGGCTCAAGATGAAAAAGTTGCTTCTCAAATCTTTTCGCTCCCTCCTCAATTCCTCTGCAATCAGATCGCCCGTAGTCAATGCTTTTCATTTTCTTTGGTACCACTCGGAAAACTCCTGGGCAGGTAACACCTATCTGGGATATCCGATCCAGCAGTGTCCACTGGACATGCAGCTTTATCAGGAGCTTATATTCCGGCTGAGGCCTTCTTTCATACTTCAGACAGGTGTGAGCTTTGGAGGCTCGATCCTTTATTTCGCCAATCTGCTCGATCTCATCGGTGCAGGCCCGGATGCGTGCGTAATAGGCATTGATATTAAGTTAACGGACAAGGCCAAGACGCTCCATCACAACCGCATAAGGCTTATCGAGGGAAGTTCGACCGACCCGGGCACATTCCAAAAGGCATCAGGATATATCCCGGCGAAAGGTGGTTTGGTGGTTCTCGACTCCGATCACAGAAAGGACCACGTCTTTGCTGAAATGAATTTATATAAGAATCTCGTTGCCCCTGAATCTTATATGGTGGTGGAGGACACCAACATAAACGGCCACCCCGTCTCTCCTTTCCATGGTCCTGGCCCCTGTGAAGCCGTAAAGCTGTTTCTACGGCAAAACCATGATTTTCTCTCTGACGATGCCCTATGGAGAAGAAACATGTTTTCCTTCCATCAGGGGGGCTGGCTAAGAAGGATTAAATAGTCTGTTCGTCAATTGAATCATCCGGTTCAACGCCGCATTCACCGCCCGACCAAGGGCGGATCGAATGTCATTTTTCTACCAGACGCTCATAAAGCGATTCCACATCTCGGAGAAGCCGCTTTTCCGAATACTTCTCCTCGACAAAGCGACGGGCCTCAATGACCCTTGCGGCCTTTGCCCCCGGGCCTCCCTCCAATATGGAAAGGATGCCTTCCGCAAAACCCGCGCTGTTATTATTTGCGCATAAGAGCCCTCTTTCGGCCTCCAGGTAGCCTTTGCCTGCAACCTCGCGACTCCGACCCAGGAGATCATGCACTCCTCCCACATCCGTCGCAATGACCGAAACCGACGAGGCCATTGCCTCTATGATGGAAACAGGGGTTCCCTCGTTTAGGGAAGTGAGCGCCAGGACATCAAGATCCGCATAGACTGCGGCAACATCCCTGACCCAACCGCAGAACCTGACTTGTTCGCTAAGGCCCTTTTCCCTGCAATAGTCC
>Ga0210049_1001119_pt1 | contig 24656 bp, 28 predicted proteins | sample CryGeyCG2014_300_2_FD_183964 | JGI IMG/M metagenome (GOLD analysis project Ga0210049, IMG submission 183964) | Groundwater microbial communities from aquifer - Crystal Geyser CG06_land_8/20/14_3.00 (SPAdes) (version 2) | ecosystem: Environmental > Aquatic > Deep subsurface > Groundwater | place... | reverse complement strand
CGAATACTGCCCAGAAACCGAGCTCCCTCTTCAGTTCAGCCATAGCCCCTAAAACCTCTCAAAGGTATAAAAAGAGTTATCTAAACTAAAAAGTAGTAATTTTTCTTTTAATCAAAAATTTATAAATCATAAAAATCCGCTGAGAGCGTCCTACTCCGGACTAAAGTCCGGAGTTTGACCGGACGCTCTCTTAATCGCGGATTTTTAGGATGCTAAAAGCGGCTTATCTCCAATCTGAAGATTGGAGTTTTGCCGCTTTTCTGCATAAAAATTATTAATGCTTTTTATGGAAATCTTTTTTAAGGGATGAGTGCTTTTTATTTGTCATGAAGGTAATATTTGCAGAGGCCCGCTCAAAATCAGCGGTAAAAGTGCAGAAGGATGAGCTTGAGAAGCTGCCTAAAACTGTCGGGCTGCTCACAACAGTTCAGTTCATAGGGCAGCTGGACTCTATAAAAAAGCAGGTTGAGGACTCTGGAAGAAAAGTTCTCATCGGCAGGGGCATCAGGACAAAGTATGAGGGGCAGGTTCTCGGCTGCGACTCCTCTGCAGCCAGAGAAGATGCAGATGGCTTCCTGTATGTAGGCACAGGAATCTTCCACCCATTGGGAATTGCGCTCAGAACAGAAAAGCCGGTTTTCATCCTTGACCCATCTTCAGGAAAGATTGAAGAACTCAGAAGGGAAAAGGTTGAGAAAGTCAAAAAAAGGAGAAAGGGGGCTCTCTTAAAGCTTCTGAATTCTGAAAGGATTGGGATACTTGTCTCGCTCAAGCCAGGGCAGGAGATGCTTGGCGAGGCGCTGAGGATAAAGAAGCTCCTTGAATCCAGGGGCAAGTCCGCCTATATTTTCATTTTTGACACCCTGGATTTTTCAGAGCTCGAGAACTTCCCGTTTGTCAAGTGCTTCCTGAACCTTGCCTGCCCGAGGATTTCAGAGGACTTTGAAAGATTCAGCAGGCCTGTTGCTGATTACTCTGATGCAAAGGAGTTTCTAAAATAAAGTTTTTAAATAGCAGTTCATTAGGCGCACTGAAAATGAATAAGCCGAGTAAGAAGAAAAAAAGGTTTCTGGTAATGGATGCTGGGATAATTGACCGGCTGCTTGCCTTCCTGATAGACGTAATCCTGCTCAGGTTCACCCTGTTCCTGCCATTTGAGGGCATGCTCTCATCAATCTATGAAAAAATGGGAATTCCGGCAAATTCGTCAAGTTTCAATACAACCTATAATTATTTCATCTCCCACCCTGAAGTGGGAAACTCAGCATCTCTCCTGCTCCTGGGCTTTGCCGGGCTCGTGCTGCTCTATTTTGCATTGATGGAGTTCGCGCTCGGCCAGACAGTGGGCAAGATGGTTCTTAAGATAGCTGTTGTCTCTGATTTGGGCCTGAAGAAAAAGGGGAAGAAGGTCTCAAAGCCAACTCTTCTCCAGTGCCTCTTGAGGAATATTGGCTTTATCCCGCTTTTTCCGCTTATGCTGCTCTGGGCGATAGACCCGCTTTTCATTATTTTCAGGAAGGACAGGAGAAGATTGACTGAACTGATGACTGCAACGAGGACCATGAAATATCTGGAATATTAAGGGATGATATTAGGGAACCAAAATGAGAGTTAGGACAAGCTTTTTCATAATCATTGCCCTTGCAGCTGTAATTCTTTTCTCAGGGGCAGCATCTGCCTCCTTTAAGATAAGCTATTCCTGCCCAACTGTGCACTGCGTTGAGGGCGGCTCAATTGTCTGGAATGTCAGCATACAGAACACTGACAAGGATGTAATAAGGATAAGCGGGATAGAGCTGAAAGACCGCGACGGCGTTGTTATTGCATCCTATTCAGGAAATCTTGAGATTGCATTCAAGGAGAGCAGGGACGCAATATTCAGCTCAACTGCCCCGCCTGCTGACAACTACACCTATGCATACTATTATCCATGCTTCACATTCTTCAATGTGCAGGGCTCGAGCGTTGTCTCAACAGATAAAAGATGTTATGACATAATGAACATCACTGTCATGCCCACTCCGCTTGTGAGGTGCAGCTCTGACCTGAACTGCAGCGATGATTCCAGGTGCGAGCAGGGGCTTTGCTTCAGGATAAAGTGCAGCGGCTGCCAGTTCCCTGCAAACCATTCCTGCATGCCTTACCAGTGCTGCATCAACAGCAATTGTTCAAGCAGCGAGGGGTGCTTTTCTCACGAGTGCAAGCCGCTCCTGTGTCCTGGCGACTACTTTGCAGATGAGCACATCTGCAAGAAGCTTTCCTGCGGCTTCCTTGAAATGGGCAGGAACAACAGGTGCGAGAAGAATGTGGTGTTGTATCTTGCGCTTGTTATCACCTTATCAATTTTGCTTGCTCTCACGGCAATACTTTTCATGACTAATGTGAAGATAGGCAAAAAAACCATTCTGAAGATGCTCCGTGACAAGCGCACTGCAGAAATTCACAAGAGGCAGGAGCAGCGCCAGCTGAATGAGGCAGAGACCCACAGGGAACTCCTGAAATATGAGAAAGATTCAGATGAAATAGAGCTGCACAAGAAGGAGATAAGAAGGCACGAGGCAGAGGCGAGGAAGGAAAGGCGCACCTGGGAGCAGCTGATGGAAGTCCAGACCTGCCCTGAATGCCACAGCTTAATAGATGCTAATCTCAGGGTCTGCCCGAAATGCGGGGAGAAGCTCAGGAAGGGAGAGAAAAAAGAGTAACAAAACTCGCTGCTCGGAGCTATCTCCGGACTAAAGTCCGGAGCTTTACGCTCCTCGCTGATTCGCGAGTTTTGGAACAAAAAAATCTCTTGGAGATTTTTTGTTCAAGAAATGCAGAGCATTTCTTTGAACAAGAAATTGCGCACTAAAGCCCAGAGAAATGCGTAGCATTCAAAGAAACGTCACAACGTTTCTTGAACAAGAAATTCCTTTGGAATTTCTTTGTTTCTGGGGCACAAAAATTGCTTTAGCAATTTTTTGTGTGCGGGGCTTTAAACCCTGCGCAATTTCTTTGTAACAAAAATTTGCCTGGCAAATTTTTGGAACAAGAAATTCCTTTGGAATTTCTTTGTAAGCATCAGTCAATTTTTCTGAAAGCGCTGTGTCTGAAAGCACTGCATGCCCTGCCAGATTGGGAAATTTTTTAAATCAGCCAGGAATATTGTAATTGTATGAAGCGAATTGCAGTTGCAGTGTGCATACCCACCAAAGATGAGGAGGAAAATGTAGCTCCAGTCGCAGCCAGGATTCTCTCTTTGAATCTTCCAATGACTGTAAGGACACATAGAGAAACATTCCAATTATGCAGGGATTCCCTCAAGATTGTCTTCATAAATGACAATGCCAGGGACAGCACATTCAAGGCAGAGAAAAAGATTGCAAGGGCTAATCCCCGCAGGGTTTTTGTGGCTGTCAACAGGAGGGGCTCTGGGCTTGGGAATGCCTATCTCTCGGGCTTTGAGTTTGCAAAGAAAAAACTTTCGGCAGGACTTGTTTTTGAGATGGATTCTGACCTGAGCCATGAGCCAGAAGCGATTCCCGACTTCCTCTCGGCAATATCCAAATGCAATGCAGTTTTCGGCTCGAGATGTGTCAAAGGGGGAAGCGCCCCGGGCTGGGGCTTCAAAAGGCGGCTGATAAGCAGGACTGCAAACCTCCTTGCCTATCCTGCAACAGGGTTCAAGATAAGGGATGTCACAACGGGATTCCGGCTTTATGACAGGCAGGCGCTTGATGCGCTTGATTTCAGGACAGGAGCGGGCTTCTCAGGATATGCCTTCCAGCTGAAGGCGGCCTCAACAATTGTGAAAAAGGGGCTGTCTGTAAAAGAGATTCCGATAAGGTTCATTGACAGAAAGGCAGGGAAGTCAAAGCTCAGGAAGAAGGACGTACTTGAGTTTTTCGGGCTTGCCTTCAGGGAGATTTTTGCCAAGGTGTCAAAAACCACCAGTCAAAAACTAGTGGTATGAATGGTTAATGAGAAAAAATCATTGTGGTTTTTGACACAAAGAAAACTTTAAAGTTTTCTTTGCACACAAAACACTAAAAAATTCCGCTGGATTTTTGGTGCACCAAAAATTTGTTTCACAAATTTTTTAGTGTTACAATAGTAATTTATATTAACAATCCAATCCACTTATCTTTGATAAGTGGAATTTTGTTGTTTAAATCCTGAAAAAGCATCTTGGAGTAGCAATCGTGAAAAAAGCAATCAAAAAGAAGGGGAATGAAAGGGCAAGCAGGCTCGCTATTCTTATCCTGGCCCTTGCCTTTGTGTTCATTTTTGTCTACAGCCCGCATTTCAGAAATCCCTATCCAATCCATATTGATGAGTGGCAGCACATAGCACAGATTATCTCAGTGTCAGAGGGAAAAGCCAACTGGAACCCTTATTTTAGGGAGGGGCATGCTGACTTGGAAATTTTCTTCCATGGCTTCTGGGCGTTGTTTGCCCTGCTGCTCGGGAGGCAGGGCTTCATAATGTTCTGCTCATTCCTGCCAGCGGTTTTTGCAGTTCTCTCTGGCTTGATGCTTTTCATCCTTATGAAGAGGATTACAAAAAGGTTCAGCGCTGCGCTATTCTCTGTTCTGCTCTTCGGCTCGCTCAAAAGCAGCCTGAACATAATCGGGATTGCTTATTTCACTCCTCTCTCAATGGCGATTCCCCTGATGTTCCTGTTTATGCTGCTGTTTATTGAAGGAATTTCTGAGAACAACAGAAAGAAGCTTCTGCTTTCAGCAGCATCCTTTGCCGCGCTCCTCCTGATTCATCCTCCAAGCGCCACAATACTGCTCCCTGCAATAATATTCTATCCAGTGGTTTGCAGAAAATTCTTCTCAAAGAACAGGAAGGCAATCCTTGTTTCGCTTTCTGCGCTTGCCCTGGTTTTTGCAGCGTCATTCTTCATCAAGATTGGGGGCAGGGCAGCTTCTGAAATCCTGATTTCAAACCTTGTGTTCAGGCTCGGCTGGACTGGGTATGAGCTGAAGTATTTCCTGCCCTTCCTGTTCAGCATACCTGCAACCCTGCTCGCTGTTTTCGGTGCATACCGCTCATTTGATGATGAGAAGAGCAGGTTCTTCCTGATATTTGCGCTTTTTACAATAGCAATTTCAATGGTTTTCAACCGCTTCAACATAAGCATACTCGCCCCCTACCAGCGCGTCATATACTATTCCATGATTTCCCTTGTGCCCCTGGCTGCAATAGGGCTTTCAGAGCTTTATACTCTCATAAAGTCGCAGCTGGAGAGAAAATGGAGCAGCATTTACCCAGCAATGCTCTCAGCAGCAACAGCCCTGCTCATCCTGGCTCTCGTATTTACATCTAAGTATCCATCTGCAGAGAATATATCCACAGATTATGCAAGCCCTGTGCTTTCTGCAAGTTCAGAGCGCGCTCTGCTCTGGGTTTCAGAGAATTATCCAAAAGATTATGTTGTCATGGCTCCTGTGTTTACTACTTCTGCAGTTTACCCTGTTTCAGGCAATCTGGTGCAGTCCCTGCTGCCTGCGCAGCTTGGCACATTTGACAGGCAGGATGAGCGCATCTCAGATGCCCTTTCTTTTTACAATTCCACAAACTGTAGCGAGCAGATTTCAATACTTGACAAATGGAATGTGAGCATTGTGCTTTCCAGCTCTGAGATAAGATGCTTCTCGCCTGAATTCTCATCTGGCTTAGCTGGTTCTGAGTTTGCTCTGGCATATGACAAGGGCTATTTTGTCTATGCGAGAAAAGAGATTTGAAAAAGGTTTATAAAGCGCCTTAAATTAAGAAGCATAAGAACCTGCGAGGTGGTCAAATGTTTTCATACCCTTTGTTTTATCCCTGGTACCTGATGGAGCCATGGGTAATTGCATTGTTTGTAGTTGCTCTGATATGGAGCGCTGTTTGGAAGGCGATTGCGCTTTGGAAGTCAGCAAGGCACAATCAGCTTGTCTGGTTTGTGGTGTTGTGCATTGTGAACACGCTGGGAATACTTGAGATAATCTATCTGGCATTCTTCCAGCCAAAAAAGGCCAAGGCAGCTCCAAAGAGGGCAAGGAAGAGAAAGTAAATTTTTATTGTTCTCCTTAATTTTAATTTTTAGAATTTTATTTGAAAACATTTAAATAATGCACTTGCTTGAAATTTTGTAAAAAGGAGGTTTTCATAATGAAAAAAATATTTTCAATTTTCCTAATCATTCTGTTGCTTTGCCCCGCAGTGCTTGCTGATGGCGTGGTTCTCACTTATGATAGAGATATGTGGAATTTAGCATCTGAAAACCAGCAGTTGGCTGCCATAAACTACAAAGATGGTTTTGAAAATATGCTGATTTCTATTAGTCTTAATGATGATATTCACGGTGAGAAAGCAGTTTGGATGTTTCCTGTGCCGGTGAAACCAGATGATGTTGTAATTGATGTTCTTAAGGGATTTCCATCATGGTATGGAAAAGACATAGACACTATATACAAAGAAGCAGTCAGTAATAGCGGATTAGTCATGGCAGGATATTCGACATTTCCAGTAGGAAGCCTTGTTGTACTTCCTTTTATTTTTGTTCGCGAAATGTTTTCTGCTTCTGGAAGAATGGAATCTGCTTCGGCAGAATTAAACGGTGTAACTGTGTATGAAACAATTAATAAGATGGGTTTAACCACAGAGCTTATCACTGCAAAAAGCCAATCTTCTTTGACTCAATACCTGCAGAACAAAGGATTGGATTTGCCTGAAAATTCAAAAGCAATGCTGAATTATTATGTGGGAAAAGATTATTCTTTTGTTGTTTCTTACATCAGCAACCTTACGCAATTCAAAGATGAATCGCAAATGAACTCATATTCCTATTCACGAAGAAGCATTCCATTGGGCGTTTTTGTTAAGTTTCCCACAGATAAGATTTACTTCCCATTAAAACCAACAAGCGTATATGAAAGCCAGCAGATTCCTATTGAAATATATGTAATGGGACATGTTACGCCTGAGTTATATACCAAGATTAAGCCTTTAACAGAAGTAACATACTATAAACAGAACTATTTAACTGCATCGCCTAACCTTGCTTCTTTCTTCAATACTCAGCAAAATGATTATTCAAGTATGAGAAATGTAGAATACACTAAGATAAAGATAACTGCGCCTTCAAAATATTTTGCTGATGATTTATGGATAAAAGATTCTGCACCGGTTTCAGTGGGATTTAAAAATTTCTTTGCAACCTATAGAGTGGTGTTCGGAATAATTTTGTTTATAATTTTCTCTATGTTAGCCAGTTTGCTCGCAGGATTGGTTAGTTTTAGGAAAGAGCCAGTTCCGAAAAAGCATCTAATGCTGCACGGCTTATGGAACTGCCTCACTGCAATTGGCTTTATAATAGCAACAATTTTTATGAAAACAAAAGAAATAGACCCAAGAGTACAGGCTAAATTAACAGAGATGGAATTAGATGTAACGCCGAGAGATAAGAGAAAAATTCTGTATGCCTTCTTATTCTACGTATTCTTTATTGCTTTAGTAGTGGCCTCTTCATTATTATTAGTTTATGCATTATAATAGTTACAGAAAGCTATCTTTTTAATTTTTTTATTAAATATTTTTTCATTCATCCTTTCACATTTATCTTCTTTACTGAACTACAGGCACGTTGACGAAGAACTCTAAAATTATTACCAGGAGTATTGAAACTGCCAGCATTGCGCCAAACGCTTTTTTGCTCCAATACAGAACTTTTCTCCCATCAAACATTCCAAACGGCAGCATGTTGAAGAGCGCCAGCCATGAGTTTATCATGAAGCCGGTAACTGACAATGCTTTAAGCCAGGGAACCCCTGAGAGGAAAAGCCCCAGGAATATAAGTGATAGAATAATGTTGGCAAGGGGCCCTGCTGCTGCAATCCTGCCGAACTCCTTCCTCTTCATGCCAGGCCTTCCGAGTATTACAACTGCTCCTGGCGCTGCAAAGACAATTCCCATAAATGAAATCAGGACTGTAAAGAGGAGCATCCTGAAATCAGCCCTGAACTCTGCAAAGCATCTGTAGTGCTGGGCAACTGCCTTGTGCGAGAGCTCATGAAGCAAGAATCCCAGCCCCAGTGTCAGGATTCCGAGGAAGATGTTTATCTGGTAGGCAATTGCAAATGCAGCTGTTATGGCTGCCAGTGAGCAGAGGATGTGAATTATCTCTGTTTTTGAGAATCTGATTTTCATCTTGGTTTCCTCAGGATTTAATCGTTAATACTGCGCATATGCCTGCAAAACTTCAGTTTTATTTTATCATAGCGCTGCGCCCCCGAAGGGGCCAACCCCGCGCCACTACGCGCCAGCAAATTTTTATTATCAAGTTTTGCCCTTGTGGCATATGCGCCTAATCTTTTTATTCTTCTTCCAGTTTTGAGAGCTCCTCAATCAGCTCCTTCTGCCTTCTGGAGAGCGATTTCGGCAACTTTATCGTGACTGTGACATACTCGTCACCTGAGCTGTAGCCCGAAATCCTGGCAAGCCCTTTTCCCCTTAGCCTGAAGACCGTGCCAGGTTGTGTGAGCGAGGGTATTTTTATTGATGCCCTGCCGTCAATTGTCGGAACAGACACCTCTCCGCCAAGCGCAGCAGTTGAATACGGGATTTGAACTGTGCAGTAAAGGTCGCTGCCCTTCCTTTCAAAAATATCATGCTTCCTGATTTCCACTCTTATGTAAAGGTCCCCTGGCCTTCCGCCCCTGAGCCCTGGCTCGCCCTCGCCTGCAATCCTCAAGTCAGTGCCTGACTCTATGCCTGCGGGAATTGAGACATCTATCTTCTTCCTTCTTGAGACAGTTCCTGTGCCGCCGCACTCCCTGCACTGCTTATCAGCTATCTTTCCAGCCCCTCCGCACTTCCTGCAGGGCCCGCTGGTGCTGAATATCCCGAATGGAGTCCTCCTGGTGCTCTGGACATATCCTGTTCCCCTGCACACGTCGCATGTCCTGAATTCGCCGTTCTCTGCGCCTGTTCCAGAGCATGCCTCGCACTCCTCATTTTTCTCAAGTATGAATGATTTTGTGACTCCTGCTGCTGCCTCTTCAAGGGTTATCTCAATGCCATGGTAGAGGTCAGCGCCCTTTCTCGCCCTGCTGGCTCTCCGCCCTCTCGATGTCTCAGAGCTGCCGAAGAAGCTCCCGAAGTCGCCGAAGATGTCGTTGAGGTCTGAGAAGTCGAATTCGCGGAAGTCAAATCCGCTTGTGCCGCCCTGGAAGCCGCCAGGGCTCTCTGCTGAGCCGAACCTGTCATAGTTTGCCTTCAGCTTCTCATCTGAGAGCACCCTGTACGCCTCGTTTATCTCCTTGAATTTTTCCTCTTTTTCCTTGTCGCCCTTGTGGAGGTCAGGATGGTATTTCTTCGCAAGCTCCTTGTAAGAGCGCTTTATCTCATCAGCGCCTGCTTTTTCTGATACTCCGAGTATTTTGTAGTAGTCCTTAGGCATCAGCATCACTCTGAATTGCTATGATTTTATTGAGCTCGTCTGGTTTTATGTTAATTCTTGAGAAGATTTCGCCCTCAAGCCTTTCAACAGCGGGCTTTGTGGAGAGTATGCTCCTGCGCCTCTCTTCTGTGATTCCATACCTTTTAATGAGGTAGTCATAGCGCTCGGCTATGCTGACAATTTTGTAATCGTTTGCCCGCTTGTCTGCATAATAGACAAGCTTTTCCTCCCAGGTTTTCAGCCCTTCTGAGTCCTCAAAAATTGTTTCAAGGCGGTGCTTTCTCACAATCTTCGCAACCTCAGGATAGCCCCTTTCAATCAGCATCTTTTCAGATGTGAAGCCGTGGTTCTTTCCGTCATTCAATGTGAGCTTCTTGTCAATGTCATGAAGCAAGCCAGATGCCCTTAGGAGATTCATATCTATTCTCTCGCCGCTTTTTATGAGCTCCCTTGCGAGCGCCTCTGCCATCTTAGCAACTAGTATAGAATGCTTTTTCATGTTGTCTTCAAGCCCCATCTCTTTCATGAGGAGCATGCATTCCTCTTCTGTCGGCACTTTCATCTCAAATTTGAGGTTTTTGGAATGGGTTTTTAAAGTTTTTGTAGGTTTTACTCTTAAGAATACTTTAGAATTGAATTCTAAAGAACCACCTATCAGAGACGGGTGGGATTGATGAGTATCAAATCTCCTGCTTTGTGAGAGGTGGTTCTGAGTGCTCAAAAATTTTCCGCTTCTGAAAGCAGATTGGCTTTTGCCACTAATCTGAGATTGGTGGAAAATTTTTGACATTTTATTTATGCTGCAATTTTTCATTGAAAATCACGAAAGAAAATAAAAAAATGAATGTTTTACTTCTTCTTTTTCTTGTCATCATCTACCTTGTAGTCAGCGTCGTATACCTTTGACTTGCCCTTGGGTTTGCTTGGCTTGTCCTCTTCCTGCTCTTCGCCTGCGCCTTGGGAGAAGCCCTGCTGGGTTTCTGCTTCTCCTGCGCCTGGCTGCGCCTGGCTTGCTTTCTGGTAGAGCTCGGTTGAGGCCTCCTGAAGCAGCTTGTTGACCTCGTCAAGCTTGTCCTTTATCTTTGAGACGTCTGCGTTCTTCTCCTTGAGTTCCTTCAGCTCCTTGATTTTGTCCCTGATGCTGTCAAGTTTGCTGTCAGCCACCTTGCCCTTCATCTCATCAAGCACCTTGTCAGTTGAGTAGATTGCAGAGTCAGCATTGTTCAGCACTTCTGCATTGTCTTTCCTCTGCTTGTCGTCCTCGGCGTGCGCCTCTGCCTCCTTTCTCATCTTCTCAATTTCAGAGTCACTCAGCTTTGTTGATGCAGTTATTGTTATCGCCTGCTCCTTTCCGGTTCCGAGGTCCTTTGCAGAAACATGGATTATGCCGTTTGCGTCAATGTCAAATGTCACTTCAATCTGGGGTATTCCCCTTGGGGCAGGGAGTATTCCAACAAGGTCAAAGTTTCCAAGCAGCTTGTTATCTTCTGCCATGGGGCGCTCTCCCTGGAAAACCCTTATTGAGACAGCCGGCTGGTTGTCTGATGCAGTTGTGAACACCTGCGACTTCTTTGTCGGGATTGTGGTGTTCCTGTCAATCAGCTTTGTGAATATGCCTCCAAGGGTCTCTATTCCCAAACTGAGGGGTGTCACATCAAGAAGGAGTATGTCCTTCACCTCTCCGGCAAGCACCCCTCCCTGGACTGCAGCCCCCATTGCCACGCACTCCATCGGGTCAACGCCTCCCTCAACCTTCTTTCCGACAATGCCTTCCATGAACTTCTGGACAATGGGCATCCTTGTAGGCCCTCCAACCATGATTACCCTTGAAATGTCATTCTTTGTGACTTTCGCGTCAGACATTGCCTGCTCAACCGGCTTCCTGCACCTCTCCACAATGGGCTTTACCAGCTCCTCAAGCTTTGCCCTGTTTATCTTCATGAGAAGGTGCTTGGGGCCCTCTGTGTTTGCTGTTATGAATGGCAGGTTTATCTCTGTTTCAAGCACGCCTGAGAGCTCAATCTTGGCTTTCTCTGCCGCCTCTCTCACGCGCTGGATTGCCATGTGGTCCTTTGAGAGGTCTATGCCTTCCTGCCTCTTGAACTCCTTGACAATATAGTCAACGAGCACATTGTCCATGTCTGTGCCTCCAAGCTGCGTGTCTCCGGAAGTTGACTTCACCTCAAAGACGCCCTGCCCGTATTCCATTATTGTGACATCCAGGGTTCCGCCTCCGAAGTCAAAAACCATCACCTTCTGCTCCTTTTCTGACTTGTCAAGCCCGTAGGCAACGCATGCTGCAGTGGGCTCGTTTATAATCCTGACAACGTCAAGCCCTGCTATTGTGCCGGCATCCTTTGTCGCCTGCCTCTGGTTGTCGTCAAAATAGGCAGGAACAGTGATTACTGCCTTCTTCACTTCCCCCCCAAGGTAGATTTCAGCGTCCTTCTTTATTTTCTGAAGGAGAAATGCCGATATCTGCTGGGGGGTGTAGCTCTTTCCTCCTATCTCATACTTGTGGTTGGAGCCCATTTTCCTCTTGAACGCTGTTATTGTGTTCCTGGGATTTGAGACCGCCTGCCTCCTTGCCGGCTCCCCTACAAGGATGCTGCCTTCCTTTGTGAACGCAACGACGCTTGGGACTGTCTTCCCGCTGATTGTTGCGCCCTCTGCGCTGGGAATTATCACTGGCTTTCCCGCCTCCATTATAGCAGCGCAGCTGTTGGATGTTCCAAGATCGATTCCGATTATTCTTTCTGATGCCATTTTCTTTTCCTCCACAAATTTGTTTGTTTGATTTTATTGTTGTATTTTTGCGTCCTTAAGCGCAATCTTTCTGAGCTCCTCAACCCTTTCCTCCTTCAGGATTGGCTTTTCAGAGCCCAATGCTTTCTCATATGAAAGCACGTCCACAACCTCCAAAAACTTCACAAGGCGGGCAAGCTTGAAATTGTCATACGGCTTAATGCTGCCGAGCGCCTCATAAAGGTTGTAATCATAAGTCATTATTTCAAACTCAGAGCCCCTGCAGGTTATGATTGTGTCTATGTGCTCATCTGTGCCGAGGAAGTATTTCAGCACCGCCTCTGGCTTGAGGAACATCTTCTGCTTTGTCCCTGCCTCATTTGCCTGTTGATTCATCTTTCTCACTTCCTTCTTTTTTCTAGCTCTGCTTTCAGCTCCCTCCCGCTGAATATCTCGTAGGTGAGTATCTTGAGGCGTAATTCAGGGTCAGGCACAAGTTCCTCAAGCATTGCCCCTGTAATTGGCTCCCTGAATTTAATTAGCTCGTTCCACTGCCTTATTGACTCAGGGTCCTCAAGGTTCAGGAGCATGTTCAGGTCAAACCACTGGAGCGCCTCGCCCTTCTTGTCAGCGCATGTTGCAATCCTGCAGTAGAGGGGCTTGACATCGTGTATCAGGCATTTCCTCTCCTCATCAAAAAAAATGCATCTGCCATATCTTTTCCTGCTGTTTGTCTTAACTGTTTTCAGCTTGTACGCCTTTGAGTTAAGGCGCTTCTGCTCCACAAGGTATGTCTTCCTGAAGTCATCCTCTGTTATTCCAAGGCGCTTTGCAATCCTTGGGATGTCCTCATCTATCACATAGCCGGCGCCAAACCTGCAGCAGTGGCCGCAGGACTGGCACTCCTTCCCAATTTCTATCATAATTTCTTTCGGCGTTTTCGTCGAGATTATGGGTCTTCCCCTCATTGCTGCTCTCCCTTTTCTGCTTTGAATTTCTTTATCCTGACCTTGCTGGTCCTGAGCACAGCGTTGTTGAGCATGTAGCCCTTCTGAAGCTCCTCGCACACAATATCGTCCTCTGCCTCGTTTTGTGCTGGCTCTGTGAGAAGGGCTTCCTCCTTGTACGGGTCGAATTTCTGGTTCAGGGCATTTATTTTCTGGAGCCCTTCTTCTTCGAGAGCTGAATAAAGCTGGGCATAAACCAATTCCACCCCCTTGATGAGCTTCTCCCTGTCAGCTCCGTTTTTTGAGGCGAGCTCCAGGCTGTCCAGCACAGGCAGCAGCTTCTTCATTATCTCCTTGGAGGCGCATGCAACAAACTCAGAGTTCCTCTTCTCTGACATCTTCTTGTAGTTTTCAAAGTCAGCCTGCACCCTCTTGGCTGTTTCGATGAGCTCTTTTATTTTCTGCTCCTTTTTTTCAAGCTCAACTTTTAATTGTTCAGTTTTCAACTGTTCAATTTCAGGTTTTTTTTGTTCCTGGCTTTCCTGAGGTTTTTCCGCGTCTGTTTTTTCAGTTGCTGGTTTCATGTTGTTTTCCTCATGAGTATGTTCTGTTTATCTTAAGTGAACAGAAAGCGTATTAACTAAACTTATATTTAAATATTATCATAAATAAAGATAATAATTATAAAATATATATTTAAAAGACTATAAAGAATACTTCTTTATTAATTTGTTTGCATCAATATTTTACAAAAAGAATAAAAAAAGTTCAGTAAGTAGTAAACGTTTTATTGCTCAAACTCCATCTTTATTCCGCCAGTCCATTTTGCAATCAGATTATACAGGGCAGCAAATATTGCTCCACCTATAAAGCCCAGTATTGCGTATATGATTGGATAAGTGATTATTGCAAGATATCCAAAGGTAGGACCTGCTGTTGGCATTGCGAGTAAACCACTACTAGATGTTTGTCCTAATATAGCGAATGCTATGGCTTCTAATATTCCCGCTATAAATCCTATTATTGCGCCGTACACTGCCATAAACTTTGCAACTGACAATATGTCTAATCTCTTCAATTTCGCCAATTCCGCCATAAAAACACCTCCTTCATTTTTATAAATATTTTAATTCAAAACCTGCCTGTATCATTGAAATTCTTGACAAGCCGCTCAACAATTGTCTTTGGGGCATAGCCCATCTGAGAGCATTTTCTTATAAAAGTGCCATACACATCCTTGTCAATTGCCAAATCAAATTTTGCCTTTTGCGGCTCTTTTGGACTTGATGCCATTCTGCCTCACCAGAGCCTGGATTATATGGGTTTAGTTATAAAGTTATCTGGTTTTTACGCAAAATATAAATACTAGTACTACTTAACAGTGGTTTATGAAAGGCAATTTCTTACTTGGATGTTGTTGCTGATTCTACCTCATTTATTTACAGCCATAATTTTATGGCATGATTGATTTTCTGGTTTGTTCTGATTTTATCATTGCTCAAAAAAAAATTCAGGAGGCAAACAAAATGGATGCAATTCAAAATCAGGAAAAGAAGGGTGGTTACCGGTGCAACCGGCAAATACGGCTCTGGAATTCTTAGTTTAATTGGAAACACCCCTCTGATAAAGATAGGAAGGGTCTACGCAAAGCTTGAAACCACGAATCCTTCTGGCAGCATCAAGGACAGGATGGCTGCCTACATGGTTGAGAAGGCAGAGGAGAGGGGCGAATTGAGGCCTGGCAGCAGGATAATAGAGATTACAACAGGCAACACAGGAATATCTTTTGCAATGATTTCTGCAGTAAAGGGCTACAGGTTCACTGCGATAATGCCGAAGTCAATGAGCGCAGAACGGGAAGGGCTGATGAGGGCTTTCGGGGCAGAAGTAATCCTCACGCCTGCTGAGGAAAACATGGAAGGGGCGTTCAAAAAATATAATCAGATGGCAAAGGAAAACCCGGATGCCTGGTTTCCGAAGCAGTTTGAAAACCCTGACAATATAGAGGCGCACAGAATAGGATTGGGCAGGGAGATTATTGAGCAAACTTGTGGCGAGATTGATGCTTTTGTTGCAGGCATTGGCACAGGAGGCACTCTGATAGGAGTTGCGAAAGCATTGAAGGCATTCAATCCAAAAATAAGAATAATAGGAGTAGAGCCAGAAGAATCTGCTGTTTTGTCAGGAGGAAAACCTGGACTGCACAAGATACAGGGAATCGGGGAGGGCTTTGTTCCAAAAGTTGTTGAAGAGAACATTGGACTTATTGACGAAGTTATAAAGGTGAAAAGCGATGATGCAATCAGGGAAGTTAGAAAATTAGCGCGGGAATATGGGCTTCTTGTTGGAATAAGTTCAGGGGCAAATATCTTGGCAGCAGAGATGCTGAGCAAAAAGTATAAGAAAGTAGTCACAGTGCTGCCTGACCGGGGAGAAAGATATTTAAGCGTCGGACTATTTGACTGAATTGCCTGAGTGGATGAAAATGATAGAGTTTTACAATGACCTCACAAGGAAAAAGGAAAAATTTGTCCCGATAAGGCAGGGGCATGTCGGGATGTATTCATGCGGCCCCACTGTTTACAACTTCGCCCACATCGGAAACCTCAGGAGCTTCGTGTTTGTGGATTTTCTCAAGAGGTTCCTGAAATATGAGGGCTTTTCAGTCAGGCATGTGATGAACATAACAGATGTGGATGATAAGACAATAAAGGGCTCAAAGGAGGAAGGCGTTCCAATAAAGGAGTTCACAGAGCGCTACACAAAATCCTTCATGGATGATTTGAAAGTGCTGAACATTGAAATTCCCGACGTGATGCCAAAAGCCACAGAGCACATTGCTGACATGACTGCGCTTATCAGGAAGCTCTATAAGAACGGCTACGCCTATAAGGCAGAGGACAGCTCAACATACTACTCCATCGCCAAGTTCAAGGATTACGGCAAGCTTTCAGGAATAAAAAAGGCAGAGCTCAAGGCAGGCGCCCGGGTTAACAATGACGAGTACACCAAGGACCAGGCAGAGGACTTCGCGCTCTGGAAGGCCTGGAATCCTGAGGACGGCGCTGTCTTCTGGGAGACAGAATACGGAAAGGGAAGGCCCGGCTGGCACATTGAGTGCTCTGCAATGTCTTCCAAATATCTCGGGGAAACCTTTGACATTCACACCGGCGGAATAGATTTAATATTTCCCCATCATGAGAACGAGATTGCGCAGTCAGAGGGCGCCAATGGGAAGAGGTTTGTCAACTACTGGCTGCACTGCGAATATCTTGTTGTCGACGGAAAAAAGATGGCAAAGTCGCTGGGGAACTTCTACACTTTAAGGGATGTTCTCTCAAAGGGCTACAAGCCCATGGCTCTCAGGTATCTCCTGCTCTCCACCCATTACAGGGGCCAGCTGAACTTCACATTTGAGGCGCTTGCATCTGCAGGCGAGGCAGTTGAGAAACTGAGGAACCTTGCAGAGCTGCTTAAAGAAACATCTGAAAAAGAGAGTTCTGCTGAAAGCTGCGCAGGTGAGATAGAGAAATCCAAGAAGGAGTTTGACTCTGCGCTTGAGGATGACCTTAATATTTCCGGCGCGCTTGCAGCGCTTTTCTCATTTGCAAAAGAGATGAACAGAAGAATCGCAGAGAACTCGCTCTCCAGCGCTGACGCAAAACAGGCGCTTTCTGTTCTAATGAAATTTGACTCTGTGCTCGGAGTTATCGGCGAGATTAAGGAAAAAGAGGAGCTGCCTGAAGGGATAATGCAGCTCATAAATGAAAGAGAGGAAGCAAGGAAGAGAAAGGACTACAAGAAATCCGACGCGATAAGAGCAGAGCTTGCAAAGAAGGGAATAATGCTTCTTGATTCAAAGGACGGAGTTAAGTGGAAAAGGGCAGGGTAAAAGTACAGAATAAAAAGAATTGTAAATTATCTTTTCAATACGTTCAATATATTCTTTTTTAGCAAATTATATTCTCTTTAAATTTTTATTTTTTAGTTTTCTATTCTTTTTTAGTTTTCAGTTATTTATACGAGAAGACTTTAATATTTGCATAGGATTTGTTAAAGTCTTCTGGATATAGGCAAGGGAAACAATAACTAACATTAATGTCCTTGCCTATAATTTAGTTGCATTTTTCTAACTATAATTTTCAGATGTGAAATCCTGTTAAGGGTATCAAAAAAGCTCTAACCATGGGAAGGGATTACTTTTCTATATCATTAGGAGTATTGGTATGATTGATTTGATTCCTTGCTCTTTTACTATTTCTTTTGCTTTATCCCCTCTTTCTGTGTTCAGATAATATTTGTGCCCGTATTTCTTCTTTTTTCCGATTATTATTCTTTGCTTGATGAGCGCGTCAAGGACTTTTCTGCCGATGGATTTGTCTGGCAGACCGTCAAGGAGATTGTCTTCGTACATTGAGCCTGCTCCCCAGCAGCCGCTCTTATATAGTTTTCTCACTATGAATCTGCTATATTTGATATAATCGCTTTTGTGTACCTTCACGACTAAAGGGCATTGTGAACTTATTTATATATCTTCTTTATCAAAGGTTATATTTATATTCCATATGGTATGAAATAGAAACCTTTAAATATAGGTTATCACCCGCTAATGCTGTGTAAAATGGAACCTAAATCATTGTTTTTAAAAAGAGAAGGCTTCGCACCAAAGAATAAGGTGCTTGATTTTCTAATAGTTGCACAGGATTTTGACTATTCACTCAAAGACATTGCTAAGCATGCCGAGGTAAGTTATCCCTGTATGAAGCAGTTAAAGAAAGAATTAGTCAAGAATAATTGGATAATCCTGACCAGAATGGTTGGCAGAGCACAAATGTACAGGCTAAACGTGAAAAGCAAGAAAGTTCAAAAATTCATGGAGTTCTATTGGAGCGTTGTTGAGCCCGAGGTAGAAGAGCAACCCAAATCTGAGCATGTTAACACAGGCAGAGTTGGTGTTCCTATTTCTGCAAGAAACTTATGATTTATTATTCTGCGCACGCTCATGTCAAAAACCACACTTAAAAGTTATGAAACATTGAAATGACGGAAGATTCAGAAATAGATTTATGCCCGCCAATTGTGATGATAGTTGTGCTCGGGCTTTTTTTCTTCCACAGGAGGATTGGAGTGGGGCAGTTTGGGAGCAAATAGCGCAAAGGCAGTGGCGACTACTGCCATGAAATACCATCCAAGCCCTATTGTCATGCCGATTGCTGTTGAGAACCAGATGCTTGCTGCAGTGGTGAGGTTTGTGATATGCCCCCCTTCGCTCTTCATTATTATTCCCGCGCCGAGAAAGCCGACCCCCATTATTATATTGGCAGCAATTCTCAGGGTATAGTCCGGCTCCATCAGGATTGAGATGTACATGAAAATCATCGAGCCGGCTATCACGAATGACTGGGTTCCAACTCCTGCATCCTTTCCCCGCGATTCCCTCTCGCGCCCTATAAGGTAGCCAGCCACTACTGCAAACACCATATCTATCAGGAATGTGATATCCCTTGTCACAAAAAGGGCTGGCAGTGGCATTTTCGCTTCCTCAGAATGGCCTTCTCTTATTTTTTAAGAAAATAAGCGCGCCAATGGCAATTATTACCGCAGCCGCTATGAGTATGAAAGGCCAGGCAGAAACCCTGCTGGTTGTAACTGCGCTTTCAGGCCCGCTGCTCTGGTTTTCAGGAGTTGGCTGCTGCGTTGTGTTCTGCTCAGCAGGAATCGTGTTATTTTCAGGCAACTGGCTTGGGGTCTCGTTCTGAACCGGCTCTGCAGGAGTTTCAGCTTCGCGGATTGGCGTGGCATATATTGTGGCGCCATTGGTGTATACCTTCCATGCAAAGATATTGAGGTCAGGAATGCCGTCTCCGTTGCTGTCAAAGTCCTTTGAGCTGCCTTCTGCTATTGTGACAAGCTGCGGTGTGGGAGTCAGGAATGTGACATCTGAGCCCTGAACCTTGTCAAGAGTGTAAAGGTAGGCCTGCCCCTTTGGCTCAAACTGGAACTTTAAAACACTCTCTACGCCTAAGGTTAAGGTTGTGTTGGCAAAGACAATCTCCTTCGTACCATTGACAATGTTATCAGAGTATGCCTTCCTCAACTCATAAGTGTTTGCAGCTGCAAATGCAGGCAATATAAGAAGGATTATGGCAAAGTATATGAGGGGCTTGTTCATCAAATCACCAGTGCATTAATAGTTGGCACTGCTTTTAAAGTTTTTGATTTATAGGCAAGGACATTAATGTTCGTTATTGCTTAACTTGCCTATATCCAGAAGATTTTGACAAGTTTCATGCAAATATTAAAGTCTTCTCGCATCATACAAATATTAAAGTCTTCTCGTATAATTCAACCCACTTTCGGTTCTAAAAAAGCTCAATTGAACTTTTAGAATACTGATTGGTAATAAAAAAGTTTAAATAGTGTAAAGTTTTACCAAGGATGATATGGTAAAAAAACTAAAAAATGTGAACCCTCTTGAATTATCCAATGCATATAGGCGAGTTTTATACTTTTTTTTCTCTTTTCCAGAACAAACAATAGGGCTTAATAATTTATCTAAGCAAATTGGTGCTTCTAAAACGTCAACAAGAGCATCAGTTATCCAATTAGTAAGAGAAGGATTTCTAAACAAAGAAGAAATAGGGAATGCCTGGAGATTATCGGCTAGCCCAAAAAATCCATTTGCCATAACAAAGAAGATACCTTATAATTTACAGTTAATCTATGAATCTGGCATTGTCAGTGCAATTTATAATAAAATTCCCAGTGCAAGAGCAATAATTCTTTTTGGAAGCTATCGTTGGGGCACTGATAATGAAAAGAGCGACATTGATATAGCCGTGGAAGTTTTAGATAATCAAGATATGAGAATAGAAAATCTGGGAGTAATTGAGCAAGTTGGTTTTCGAACAAATGTAGTTGTTAACCTCCATATTTTTTCAAGAAACCGAGTTGACCTGAATTTATTCACTAATATTGCGAATGGAATTTTACTCGATGGAATCTTAGAGGTGCACCCGTGATTCAAAGACAAAAATATCCTGACAGGAAAAATGCGGCAAGTATATTGGAAGCATCTGCCAAACAGATGAAGTATACCCTGACACTAGAATCAAACGATGATTCTGCATTCAACATCATCAGAAATATTTATGAGTGTTTCAGAATGCTGGGAGATGCTCTGTTAGTTTCACAAGGAAATGTGCTGGAAGATCATGTGGAGCAAATCAAAGCTCTCGAAGATCTCAGAATACAAACAGAAAGGCCGATAAGACTTATCGATAATTTGAGAAAAATGCGGCATAACATCAACTATTATGGCTATACGCCAAAAAAAATAGAGGCCGATGATGCAATCTCCTTAGCCAAGACTTGCTTTGAACCCTTGTTAAACGCAGTCAAAAAAGAAACAGAGAATGATAATTTATCTAAAAGAATGAAACCATTCTAACACTTGTGACCTCCTCCACGCGCTAAAGGGTTGCTCGCTAACGCTCGCAACTCCTCGCACTTCAGTGCTCGGAGCGGGGCTTCCTTTAACAATATATCACAAACTTCACTACCACAATTCACAATCAGAACGCTTATTTCTTGAAATAATAAAAATTATTTTTTAGTTATGGAAGTTCCTTTTTCCAAACCCTGCAAGAGAAGTATCTGGAGTTTTGCCGCTTTTCTGAATCATAATTCTTTTCCTATTGAAAAAATAGGCCTGAATTTAACGCCCTTGATATCTTTGTATAATGATTCGGATAATACAATCTTTTCTTTTGGCTTATATTTTTCTGCAAAACTGATGAATGATTTTGTTAATTTGGGCTTTATCAGGAAAGATTTTATTTCTACCGGGATTATTTTTCCGTTTTTTTCAATAATGAAATCCACTTCTGCATTCGCCTTGCTTCTCCAAAATTTTATTTCGATGCCTTTTTTTCTTATTTCCGTAGCCACGAAATTTTCATACAGCGCCCCCTTGTCTACTCTTTTGCCCAATTTTTCAAAATTTTTGATTACCGCATTCCTGAAACCGTTGTCTAAAAAGAATATTTTTGGGGATTTTACGATTTCAGTCCTGTTATTTCTGTAAAATGGCCTGCTTCTCAAACAAATAAAGGTTTGTTCCAGTACGTTCATATATTTTAACAGTTCCTTATAATCAAAGCCGCTTATCGCAGAAAGTTCATTATAATTGATTATATTCCCGATTTGCAGTGACAAAGCGTTTATCAGCTTGCTTAGCTTGTAATCTTCAGGAAGATTGAGAATCTCTTTTATCTCTTTTAAAAAATAAGTGTTGTATATGTTTTTCAAGACAATTTCTTTCTCTTCTTTTCCGTTTGACAGTACGACTCTGGGATAGCCGCCAAAAATGCAAAACTCTTCAAACAGACGGTTTATCTTATTTATAACTGGTTCAGACAGCTTTTTTTTCAGGTAGATATTATTATATACCACTGGTTCTTTGTAATTTAAGAATTCTTCAAATGACAGAGGATACAGCTCAAATACAAAAATTCTTCCAACTAAGTATTTTATGCTTTGTATTGATAACTCGCTGGCAGAAGAGCCGGATATAACAATCTTAATCTTGAGGGTATCGTAGATATACTTGAGATTTTTACCTCCGTCTTTGGCATATTGGAATTCGTCAATGAATAAATAATCGTGTTTTTTTACATAAATCTCGATAAAAGAATTTATGTCCCCGTCAAACATCTCTAGAATTTCCCGGTCTTCAAAATCTAAGAAAACGGCATTTTTAAGCCCTTTGAAAATGTTTTTCAGCAAAGTTGTTTTTCCGCTTTGTCTTGGTCCGACTATAGCGATTACTTCTTTCTTTTTAAGGTATTTGATTATCTCTTCTTCCAGAAATCTTTTTATGTACATTTTATCCCTGCTAAAATTTATATTATATCAATAATAGAAGGCATTAATATATAAACTTTTCGCTTTTCAGAAGTTCTTTCTGAATCTGATATATGCGGCGTGTTTTATGGCTTCAGCATCCCGGAGTTTTGCCGCTTTTCTGCATAATATAGGTGGAGAATTTATATTATTATATATTAAATATAACAATATAGTTAAAGATAATACAAATATTTATAAATGAGGGTGTTTTTATTAACTTTATGCATTTATATGAAATAAAACAAATATTAGATGAAAAAGAAAAGGCAGTTTTTAGCTTGAATGAAGTTGCAAGAATAATCGGAAAGCCAAAAAACATTGCTTCTGTTTATTTAAATAGGATGTGCAAAAAAAACTTGCTTTTTAAGATAGAAAAAAACAAGTTTTCTAGAACAACAGACATCTTTGTAATTGCCTCTCAGCTAACTTTCCCTTCCTACCTGGGCTTAACAACATCATTGTATTTACAAAACGAATACTCCCAAATAATAAATAAAATCTATATTTTAACTTCAAGACAAAAGAAAAAAATTAAAGTATTTGATACAGAACTCAATTTTATAAGAACGGCGCCTTCCTTAATGTTTGGCTATAAAAAGATAAAAAAAGAAAACAGTTATATCCTACTTTCAGATATAGAAAAAACAATCATAGACTCGATATTGCATCAAAAATATGCCCGAATCACTAATCTGCTGGAACTTATAAAAAAGGCAGACGCGGGCAAACTTTTGGATTACACCAAAAAAATAGACAAGGAAATTTTAACAAGAAAAATCGGATTTTTATTGGATCTTGCCAATATACGCCATGATTTAAAAATAAATACAAAAACAATTTATAAGTTCAATTCTGGAGTAAAGCAGAAAGGTAAGTTTAATAATAAATGGCGTTTATATGTCAATGAGGAGTTTGTATGATAACAAGGCAGGAATTGCTTGATTTAGCAAGATTCAATCATTTTAAACCGCATCAGCAAGAAAAGCACTATATCCAAACACTAACCCTTAATTCTATTTACTCTACAATAACTGATGAACTTGTTTTCAAAGGCGGAACCTGCCTGTTTTTTTTTTACGGGCTAAATAGATTTTCTGAAGATATGGATTTTACAATGGTAAAAGAATTTGATACAGAAAAAATTGTTTCAAATATAAAAAAAGATTTGGAAAATCTCGGCATAAACTGCAGGATTTCAACATCACAAGATAATAAAATATCTCTTTCTTTTAAAATAGCTGCTGAAGGCCCTTTGTTTAATAAAGAAATTGAGAAATGTTTTGTTAAGATAGACATAAGCAAAAGAGAAGCAGTATGCTGCTCTGAAATAAAAGAATTCAAAACTGATTATAAAGAGATTTTAGGATTTACATTAAATATTATGTCTGAAAAAGAAATTCTGGCTGAAAAAGTAAGAGCGCTAATAACCAGGAATCAGGCAAGAGATTTATTTGACTTATTTTATTTATTTAGTAAAAATATAGGGATAGATTTCGATTTAATAAATAAAAAATTAGCATATTACAACAAATTTTTTAATAAAGAAGAATTTAAAAAAGCAGTTCAAGAAAAAGAATCAATTTGGTTATCAGAACTAAGCCCTGTTATCTTGGGAGAAATTCCAGATTTTAAAACAGTTAAAAAATATGTTCTAGAAAAAATGAAAATTTAAACAACCGAATTCAATCATTCCTGTCATCAACGCAGTATTTGGTTCTGGATGAAAAGAAAAATTGAAAAATATTAAAAAAAATTAATTTTTAGTTGCGGAAATTCCTTTTTCCAGAGCTATGCTCCCTGCTTCATTTAAAGCAGGAATTTTGCCGATTTTCTGAATGTCACAGTGAAACGTAACATTTATATAGTAATGTATCTAAATAGATACGTATGTATCAAAAAAGAAACAAAGAATTAGAAGTGATTGCTCTTTATACAGGCAATTATAAAGCAAGATTTTATTTAAGGCAGATAAGCAAACTTGCAAAACTGCCTCTTAAAACCTGCCAAAACACCGTTGCAGAACTCGAGAAAGATAAAATACTGAAAAGCAAAACAGAAGGCAAGAATAAGTATTTCAATCTAAATTTAGACAACATCCAGACAAAATCATATCTGCTTCAATCGGAAATTCACAAAACAGACATTTTCATAGAAACATATCTGCAAATCAAGCTCTTCTTAAAATCCATAAGCACAAACATTTCAATAATTGTTTTTGGCAGTTTTGCCAAATTAAAAGCAGATAAAAATTCAGATCTAGACCTATTGATCATTTCACAAAAAGAACCAAAATTGCCTTTTCATCTCTTGCCTTATAAAATCCATCAAGTTACACTCTCTGAAGATTCTTTTGTTAAGGCATTAAAAGAGCAGGAAACTTTAATAAAAGAAATAGAAGAACACCATATAATCTTGAATAATCATTCTTTCTATGTAAATACGATGTGGGAACAATATGGAAAATAAGAAATTAAGCTGGTGCTTTAAGCTGAAAGACGGTATAAAAATAGTTGAGCCGAATGAAAGGCTATCAAAATCTTATCTCGAACAGGCAAAATCTTCCTTGTTAAGAGCTGAAAAAGATTTGAATGACAATGATTTTCTTTGGGCTACAGTAACCATTTATT
>Ga0210049_1001110_pt1 | contig 24725 bp, 25 predicted proteins | sample CryGeyCG2014_300_2_FD_183964 | JGI IMG/M metagenome (GOLD analysis project Ga0210049, IMG submission 183964) | Groundwater microbial communities from aquifer - Crystal Geyser CG06_land_8/20/14_3.00 (SPAdes) (version 2) | ecosystem: Environmental > Aquatic > Deep subsurface > Groundwater | place... | reverse complement strand
AAAAAAGGACGTCAATCCGCCAGTGATTGGCCACGCCCTTAAAGTATCGCTCCAGCTGTTTGCCTGTTTTTGTCGTTTTCGCCATACAAAATCATTATATCACATCGCAAACAACATTCCAACATTCTGCAGAATGTTGGAATGTTGTAACAAGACCAATGATAAAGTGGGAGCCTCTATTCGCCCGCGCCGCCTTCGCTTCGATTTCTAATCATTTTCATTTTAATATCATAGATGACATTTTCCAACTTCTTTAAATTTCGCTCGGCATCGTCATATTTGCTTCGCATCTTTTTTCCAAGCCGGATTTTAGTCAATTCTTCGACTATATCTTCTGTTATTTTTTTATATGTAATTATTTTATCAATATTTTCCGCGCTGGCCTCGGTGATGGCTCTCCTAACAAGCTCCCCCGTAAAATCGCAAATCCCCGAAATCACCTCTTCTGTATCCACTCTGACAAATTCAGGAATAGACAAATCAACACTCGCCAAAAAACTCCAATACGCCAGCGCTTCTACATATTCTTCGGCTGCCTCTTTGTAACAAGACAAATTTAATAAATCATGGCTGTCGTTGGCTGCCTTATTAATTGACCTCCAGTCGCACGTTATTTCAACAAACAACTCCTTGGCCTGTTTAATATTGTTTCTGCGCAACAGAGCGGTGATCTGCTTGGAACTGGTTCTTATCTTGTTCGCGCGGGGCTGAACCCTCAATTCCAAATCCTGCTTTTTCTGATATTTCCCAATGTTTTTTTTGAGCATATTTAACATATTTTTAGCCATAAATTTATTTTCCTAAATTACCTTTTAAAAAATCCCATTCAATTATGGTAAAATCTTTTTCTTTAAATTTTGCGCTCATCAACCCATTTTTAAAATCAAGCTGACTTTTGCGGATTTTATCGTGGCACGGTTTACCCTTAGACTCCACAAATTTAATTTTATTTCCTTTCCAAATAATCAAATCCCGGCAACCGCTTATTTTCCCATTATTTAATTCCTCCACCCCCCTAACAATCTTCTGACAATCACTCTCCAGTTCATCAAAAGAGCATTTTTTATCGCAATTCGTCCAATATTTTTTATGAAAAGCATCAACCCAAAGCCCCCTATATCCTTTTTTCTTAAAATATTCTAAAATCGCCAATTCGGGAAAGATGCAAAAATTACCGGCTTTGACCAATGGTTTTACAGAATACGTGCGCGGTATCTTTTTAAAATTTCTTTTCTCACATTTGGCAAAAAACAGCTCCATGAATTTATTTCGCTAATTTTTTACGAACAATTTAGAGCCTCGCGCCAGCCGGCGGCTTGGGCTTCGGTCTCGGCACAAAACCATTTCTCACCGCGGCTTTCATTTATTTGTGTTTTGCTATACGAACCGCAATCGGGCAAGTGATAAATCTTCTCGCCAGAGGCGCTAATATTGCCCTTGATCACACAACTTCCAGTCGGCTCTTCTTCCGGGACGGGTAATGATATATCGCCCGGCACTCTCGAATCGGACTGACACGCGTTCCACAATCCCCGCTTGGCTTCTCTTGCTTCTCCTTGAGCTTTCACGAATTGATCCTGATATTTTATATCGGGCGGATAGGAATAGGAATAAGCAAACCCTTGTTTGACCAACTCAAGGTTTATAAGGGTGTCGTCCGCCCAAACATACCGCAACAGCCGATTGTATTTATCCCTGTCGGTTATATCTTTTTCCAAACGAACTTCTTTTCCTTCAATCAATTCTTTATTCTTTGCCGAGGCCTCCACGCCAAAACACTGAACTGTCTTTCTCGGATCAACCGTTTCCGGCGTATCAATCCCGATATATCTGACTTTTTCGCCGCCCTCTATTTCAATCGTGTCGCCGTCAACAACGCGCGTAACTTTTACCAAATCGCCCCTAATCAGATTCTCACCCGCAACAATATTACTGTTTTCATTTTCGTCCTCCGAAATAGCGTCCTTCTCATTATTCACCACGGAATCACCATCCGGCACGACTGGCACCTGCTTAGAACTTCTGCCAATTCCGATGCCAATTAACAATGCTAACGAAATAATTATTAATATTAGAAATGTCTTTTTCCAACAAGTATCAAATCTATTATGTTTGACCAGCCTCGCCTTGGCTATTTTCAAAAAAATATTATATTTATCTTCGAAATTATCTAGAATCTCCCGCAATTCTTTCAGCCGGCGATCAAATAAATGTCTATCTTTTTCTTTTGAACTATCTTTCAGGTCTGGATATAAAGAAAAAAAATCCGAGTCCAAGGAAGCACAAAAAAAATGACTGATCAAAAAACTCAAAAGGTCGCCGAAAGCACTATTGAAATCCGCTCGGACACCCTCTATTTTTTTATCAAAAAAGACAGAAGTTGGCTCTTTGTATAGCCTTTCATATTCGTCTAAGCTCTTGAGAAAATATCTTCTATAGTAACCATTGAATAGATCGTCAATAAAAAACCTTGTCGCCGTTTGGGGAAATATTTCAAGTATCTTGTCGAGGGCCGCTTTGTCCGCCCTCAGTTTTTCTTCTTTTTCTGATTTCCAATCAGCAAACATTGGATTGAGAGTTGAAGAAATTGATTCCTTCCAATCTTTCATAAATTTATTTTTCTCCCTCCACAATTTTTATTTTCGCCGACGGCAAGCGTTTATCGCTTAAAAGCCCTCTATCAGCTTCGTTAAATCGGCATGCCTATAAATCTCAACAATTGAATTTTTATACCAAACACGTAAAACCCGACCATCCCATTCCAAAGAATCGAGCGGCTCGGTTGTGGTTCTGAAATAGGAATAGATTTTGTCGTATTGAGTTTGGAGGGTTAAATAATCCATATTTGAAATTCGGGATAGGTTTGGCGGTCGTTAAAATCAAGATGCTTATCGTCTTCCCAAACCAGCTCGGTAAAATTTTCATAGTCTTCGCCGTATCCCTTGCACATCACAAACACCCGCCAGAGTGGGTTGAAATGCAAAAGTATTTTCGCCTAAAATGGCGAGAGAGAAATTTCCATGTTTTATTCTTTGTCGGTTATTATCACTTTTTCGTTACCGGAATAATTTTCCCGAAAAGCCGGAGTTGCAACAGGAATATTATCGGCCATAACAACTTCCGCATTATCGCCATATTTTTTGGCAATCTCCTCCAGTTTTTTAATAAAATTTTTCAGTTTCATATCGTTTTATAGATACCACGGGATACAAAATCCAGATAACCTTTGTCCCGCAGAACTTGCAGCTGCTGGCGGATTTTATCCTTTATATGTTTGTTTTCCGGGTGCAGCCGGCTTAATTCATCCTCAAACCGTATACATCGTTAAGCGTAAATTCGCGTTTGCCAACCTTATCAACGCATCTCATAGTATCGAGCAGCCAACCCTTGGCCGAAACTTCTTTTTCTTCTCTCAAAAACAAGGTTTTCCTCCAGTCGGCAAGCACTTTTTCCTTGGGCTCGATTCGCCCATCACGGACAAAAAATATTTTGCCGGTTTGGGGAATATGATTGAGTAGAATATTGCAACCGGCCCAACCGGCACGGCGGGCGGTCGGCGAAAGCGCCTTTCGTTTCTCGATTATCTCCGGCACGAAAAAGTGCTTAGGAATGACAAAAAAGTTAGTAACTGCGAGATTTGTTAAATCGTAATTTAAGAAGAAAAAGTTGGGGTTATTGGCCTCCGACAACCGCTCAATCATGGTCCGGTACGCGCCATCAACAATTTTCATACCGATTCCGTTTTGCTTGCTTTTTAATTCGTAGTCTTCCCGACAATTAGCGCAGTAAAAATCGGCGACTGGCCGGCCACTCGGATATTTATCGATATTTAAACATCCGCAATTCGGGCAGAAAATTTCATTATCAACCCAGCACTCGGTTAAAACACGCGCCTTTTGTGAGGCACTTTTGTAACTTTCGGCAATTTTTTCATCGAATACCAATTTCATGGTTCCCGCCTAATCTTACCACCCGAAACAAAAAACCTCAATCGGAAAAATTAAAACGATATAGATACGTCAACGAACCGCCGAGATGGCCAATCCCCCAACGGCTCAACGAGAAATCCCGTTGAGCCGTTGAATTTTTAGGCGTTAATCCGCTCCTCCGGCGGCTTTCCGCAAAAAACAAAAAAATGGCCGAGCAGGCCGTTGTGGATAAAATTCATTGACTTTTAATCGAAAAAGCGTATATTGAGGATGTAAGCAAAGGCTTGCACGGATTTTGATCGAGGCCCTGCCGCAAGGCGGGGCTTTTGATTTTTTATCTATTTTTGCGGAATCTATCCATATTTAGCCGGTATTCAAAATCATCCGCGTAAAGTATCTCGCTCACTACTCCGTCTCGCCTGGCGTCAATAATCTCTCTCCCAATGTGGCCACGAGCGCTCATAACTATCGCTTTCTTGTCATACTCATCATTGAGATATTTCAGTGCCGTTACTAGATCGCCGTCCCCAGAAAATAACACGATATTGTCATAATTGCCTCTTTCACGAATAAGATCAACTGCCATCTCAACGTCTAAATCACACTTTTTCTCAAAGCCATGCACATTATCAAGGCTGTGTATGTACTTCACTTGCTTGTCTATAACCTCAAAGCCGTTGAGATCGGCGGTACGGAGCATATATTTTGACCAGTCAGTTAGCGTTGTTGATTTTTCATCCGGACCATAATCCGCTCCATAATAAAACCGACGGAGAAATCGTTTGCCGCAAGTAAAATGCTTAACTAACGACGCAAGCTCTCGGACGCCCATTCGCCAACCCAATCCGTATTTCCATTTCTCTACATTGCCAAAATCAACAATAACAATCGTGCGCTCCCTTTTGTTTTGAAAATCATCAAGAAATTTTTTAATTCCGCCTTGATTCATAATCTACGCCCCTGTTAGAATTCGCGTCTACTTCGAATATACTTTAAAATCTATTTTGAACAATTAAAAATCTTATCTGTTTTTAGCTTACCCCAAATTTTACTTTCCTTCAACAAAAAATCGCCGCGCTGGCCGGGCACCCCGTAGAGCTACTGCGTGATTCTGCGGGGCAACCTAAACGGCTCAACGGGAAATCTTGTTGAGCCGTTTAGGCGCGGACCGGATCCAACCAAAAAACCGCCCGTGGAGCGGTTTTTCGCAAGCAAAACGAGGATGGTCCACCTTCGCTAAGCCTCCTACGCTGAAGCTTCGGCGGGACACTAATTTTTGTAGTCAAATTATAAATTTGGACAAAAATTGTGCACGGGCTGAGGGAATCGAACCCCCGTTAACGGTTTTGGAGACCGTTGTAATACCACTATACCAAGCCCGCTTATAATTTAAGATTACCGGCTCTGGATTCCCGCTTTCGCGGGAATGACAAAAATAAAATTTTACTTTTTCTCGTTCCAGTCAATCCGTTTGCCTCCACTTTTGGCCGCCGTCTCGGAAAATCCTTCGGGATATCTGGCCTGAAGTTTTTTAAAGTTTTCGTTCAATATCTCGTCAAGTTCCCAACCAAAAAAATTGCAAATCATTGCAGCGTACCAAAGAGTATCGCCAATATTTTCTTTGATGCCGTCCCGCTGGTCGTTATTATGGCTGACTGTTTTTTTGATACAGCCGGCCACGTCGCCCGCTTCTCCGGCAATGCCTAAACCCCAGGTCAAAATTTCTTTATCCGCGTCGTCAAATTTCTTGGCGGTCTTCCGGCACAATTCCTGGTATTTCTTCAGATTATTTGCTTTATTCACCAAACCATAATGCGAATCTTGCGAACTTTTATGCGAATAATGCAAACTGATCATTTTTGCATCGTTCGCATCGTTGTTCGTATTTTTCGCATTAGTTTATACCTTAGCTTCTTTATGCGGAGTATGTTTTTTGCACCACTTGCAGAATTTTTTCATGGCCAGTTTTTTTTCTTTGGCCCCCCGACTTTTATAAACATAGTAATTATACCTTTTGCAAACGGTACACTGAAGTTTTTTTAAATCGCGTTTCTTTTTCATTGAAATTATAATGCGAATTTTGCGAAATTTGATGCGAATGATGCTAACCAACTATTTTCGCATATTTCGCATCGTTGTTCGTATTTTTCGCATTAGATTATTAGTTCTTCTTAACCCACTCGTTTTTACTCTCGTCAAACTCGTATAAATCCAAAGGTTTGCCGGCCATCGTGTCTTCTCCCTGCTTTAACGCCCAGTCGCTCTCCCCCGGCTCGAAATAGGCGACAACTTTATACGCCGAACTTTTCTCCCCGGCCGACACAAGAATTCGCCCCATGATATGGCCGTCTTCGTACTCGACATAAGCATAATTATTGCCATCGGAAACAAACCAAAACCGCGTTACATACCACTTGCCCCCCAAAACCGGCTTGGCGGGCGAAAGATCGCCGATTTTGCCGGCAATATCTTTCATTGTCGTCTGCCGTGCCGCTTGCGACGCCTGCGACTTTGTTTCGTTTGAGGTCGTTGCTTCGCTTTCGACGCCGCTGGTCGCTTCTTGATTCAATCTGTTATTCGCCTCTTTCAACATTTCCCAAGGCATCTTTCCATACTGCCATTTATTGACCCCAATCCAGGCAAGAAACAAAGCGCCCAAAACAATAAAAATGGTCAGATATTTTCTTGTGGAAGATATTGCTGGCATAAAATCTTGCTGTTTTTTATACGGTGAGCCGTTGCGCGGATTCGAACCGCGGACCTACTCCTTACCATGGAGTTGCTCTGCCAACTGAGCTACAACGGCCTACTCGCTCTCCACTATCGATTTCTTGCCTCCATAATAACCGGGTTATGTGGGCGGGGAGGGACTCGAACCCCCGTAGTCCAGAGGACGTCAGATTTACAGTCTGATGCAATTGCCGCTATGCGACCCGCCCGTAAAAATATCCAACCGCTTCGCTGTAATTATGCCACAATTATCATATCCCATCTCTTATAGTTTTTCAACAAAAAAAGCATAGCTCCAATCGGAAGCAGTTTCGATCCGCGTTCCGAACAAAAAGCAGAAACAAACAGGCTTGGGGCCAACGGCCCCGTTTAGCGGGACGACCTACGGTTTATCCGCCTTGCCCACGCCCGAGCCTAAGGAGCCTGAGGCCGGGATTGGACCGGCGACCTACGGTTTATCCCGTACAAAATATGTCTATGCCAGTGAGCCGGAGGTGGGATTCGAACCCACGGCTTGTAGTTTACAAAACTACTACTCTACCCCTGAGTTACTCCGGCATATTTATACGGGACTTCGCAAAACCGCTGCTCCCCACTCCGCGCTTGACTTGCTATAATACGAGATATCACTGCCTGCCCCGTAGTGAAACGAAATTTCTACTATGGGGAGCTACGCTGGCAAAAGCAAAAAGAAAAGACGCAATTTAACCGCGCGTCCGGTCTATGTTTGCGATTCGCTGTTTTTATTTTCACCGACAACCGGGCCGGCTTCTTTAATTTTCATTTCTTCCAACTTCATTTTTGCCATTTCGTCTTCGGGGTTCAGCCTTAAAACCTCCTCGAAAGCAGCCGTAGCATCCTGCTGATTTTTACATTCTAAATACAATAAACCTAATTCCCGATAAGCCTTTATATCCTTTGGATTCTGCCTCAAGCTCCGCAAAAGATGTTCCTCTTTTTGCTCCACAGTCATTTTCAGTCTGGCCACTAATTTCAGTTTTTCGATTTTTTTCATCCGCTTTTCACTCACCCACTCCCGTGATTTTACCGCCAGCTCTTGAGACTTATTCCTGGACTTGGCGATTAAGGAAACGAAAAAAGAATCGATTTTTAGAAACAAAATTCTGGTCCGGCGCAATAATTTTTCCGTCCAACCAAAAAACATCAACCAATGATAAGGTCTTGTGGCCACTCCCCTAATAAGACCAACAGCCACATTTTGCATCTTCGGCAGAGATTCTCCTTCCGGCTCAAGAGGTAATTTCGTTAAAATAGGAATTTTTCTTATAACAATCGCGGCTATTCCGAGAAGGGCCAAAAGCATCAAAAGATAAAAAATGATGAGCAACATGTTACTTAGATCAAATGTGAAATCTTGAGAATCGACCTACCTTGATATTTTCTCCGGTCTTGGCGATGCTTTCTTGGAGCAGATCGCCGACCGTCTTAGAAGCGTCTTTAATAAATGGCTGGGAAAGTAGGGTTTCCAGGTCGGCCGGATCACAAGCCGCAATCTGCATAGCCAAATCACGCGCTAACTTCTTAAAATCGCTGTTTCTGGCCACAAAATCCGTCTGGCAAGATAATTCTAACAAAACGCCTATTTTGCCATTACTATGAATATAAGCCTCGACCAAGCCCTCTCTGGTTTCCACTCCCGTTTTTTTAGCCGCCAGAACACTTTCTTTCGCCTTTAAAATTGCCATTGCTTTTTCAAAGTCGCCAGCCGCCTCCTCGACAGCCTTTTTGCACTCCATAACCGAAAGGCCGGTGTCTTCTCGAAGTTTTTTAACATTATTAATATCCATAAACTTAAAATTCGAATTTCGAAGCACCAAATTCGAAACAAACCATAAATTCAAATTACCAAATTTCCTAAACCGTTTATGATTTTAAATTTTGGTCATTTGTATTTGTTTCTGATTTCTTATTTTCCACCTCGGATTTAACGCCTTTCTTTCCTTCCTCGATCGCTTTTACGGCATAATCGGCCATTAATCGCAAAGCTGAGAGCGCGTCATCGTTGGAAGGAATCGGATAATCGACAAGCTTCGGATCAATGTTGGTATCGCAGAGCGCGACAATTTTCACACCCGCCGCCCTCGCCTCCTTAATAGCCAACAGATTCTTTTTGGCGCTAAAAACAAAAAGCGCGTCAGGTCTTTTGGTCAGCTTCTTTATACCACCGAATTTACGTTCCAGTTTTTTTATCTCTTCGTTGAAATCATGCTGCTCTTTTTTGGTATACTTGGCCAGTTCGCCACCCTCTTTTTTTCTCACCAAATCCCTGAAATGATCCAGCCGTTTTAAGATAATCTTGAAGTTAGTTAGCGTTCCCCCGAGCCATCTCTCGGAAACATAAGGCATTTGACATAACGGGGCCGCTTCTTCGACAACCATTTTTGCCATCGGAGTAGTGCCAACAAAAAGAATATTCCCGCCGCTGGCCAAAAGCGTCCGTATAAAATCCAACGCCTCCTTTAATTTTTCGATTGTTTTGTCGAGGTCAATAATGTGGATATTATTCTTTGAACCAAAAATATACGGCTCCATTCTGGGAGTCCATTTGGTTACCTGGTGGCCAAAGTGCACCCCAGCTTCAAACATTTCTTCGTTGGTCGGGAGAGACGAAACACCCCTGCCCGATGACGTTTGTTTTTTCTCTGCCATGGCTTAAAAATAAAACTGATACCAGCCGTCCGTGACCGCGCCCCGCAAGATACGAGGAACGCTACAGACAAACCTGATATCATTATTCACGATGCGATATCACCTTATTCTTGCTATTATTACTCACAATTATACACGCTTTAGTTATTTTAGCAAGTATCCCGAAAATAATCCACCCCCATGGCAGATAAAACCTAATCGCCGCCGGACAGACACAAAAGCACTTGTCAAAAATCTGATTTATGATAGAATAGCGAAGTAATCGCTAAAATACGAATGAAAATAATATACGAAACCTTGTCGAAAAATTCGTATATTAGATAAATTCGCCTATTTTCAAACACATTCCATGAAAAAAGACATTCATCCCAAATATTATCAAGACGCGATAATAAAATGCGCTTGCGGGAACACGGTTAAAACCGGGGCAACGCAACCGGAACTAAGAGTAGAGATCTGTTCGGCCTGCCACCCCTTCTATACCGGCAAAGAAAAACTAATCGACACGGCAGGACGAGTGGATAAATTCAAGAAAAGAATGGAAAAGAAAGGAACGAAAGTCACAAAAAAAGAGAAACGGCAAAAGCGCCAATCGCGCAAAGCAACAAAAGCGTAAGCGTTTTTCAATATGGCTAAAAGTATTATCTTGGAAATCCGTGCCGGGGCGGGAGGTGACGAAGCGTCTCTTTTCGCCGCCGACCTTCTCAGGATGTATCAAAAATACGCCCAAAACCAGAATTGGGTGTTTTTGCTTTTAGACACCCATCCCTCTCCCCTTGGCGGCTATAAAAGCCTGACGGCGGAAATTAAGGGAGAAGACGCCTACGACCAGCTGCAACATGAAAGCGGTGTCCATCGGGTACAACGCATACCCAAGACGGAAAAAAACGGCCGGATCCACACTTCAACAGCTAGTGTGGCAGTTTTACCAAAAGTAGAGACAGTTGAGATCCAGATAAATCCAAGCGATTTGGACTTCGCGACCTTTAGATCGTCCGGACCAGGCGGCCAGAATGTTAACAAAGTTGAAACTGCCGTCCGCCTAACGCACCGGCCGACCGGCATCATTGTTGAGTGCCAAGTCGAACGATCGCAAATCAAAAATCGGGAATTGGCGATGGGAATTTTAAGGACTAAAATTTACGATATCCAACAACAACGGCAACAACAGGAAATCGCCCAGGAACGGCGCGACCAAATCGGCTCAGCTATGCGCGCTGAAAAAATCCGTACCTACAATTACCCCCAGAACCGGATCACCGACCATCGAATCGGCAAATCATGGCACAATTTAGAAGACATTATGGAAGGTAATTTAAGAGCGGTAATAAAACACCTTAAAAGAGGATTAGAGAAGTAAAACGACAAGGAGCGGAGAAGAAATGGAAGAAAAAGACAATAGTCACCCCCCAGATATTTTTGGCTGGTCATTCGTATCGGTGCATTACAAAAATAATCAAGCAATCGAAGAAATACAATGTCCTCATTGTAAACAAACTTTCTTCTGGGACCCGCGACTAGACAGGGTTTTGAAAAAAATTTGTCCGCACTGCGGCCATAAACATTCGTAGCCCAACCCTCAATCGAGGGTTTTTTTATTTTCTAATTAACTCCCTCCTTTTGCAAAGGAGGGTTGGGGTGGATTATTTTGTTTCTTCAATCAATCTTATTATTACGCCTTCAATATTTTTTAACACCTCTAAATTCGTAAATCTTAAAATTCTTAAATTAAATTCTTCTTTTAAATAATTGGTTCTTTTCTCGTCCAACTTAATCGCCATGTCTTCATAATGCTGGCCGCCGTCTATTTCAATAACCAAGTTTTTCTTCGGGCAATAAAAGTCAACAATATATCTACCTATTGGTCTTTGTCTGTAGAATTGCAGGTTGTTTATTTTCTTTCCTCTCAACTCAGACCACAATTTTCTTTCGGCATCTGTCATATTACTCCTCAAACTCCTTGCCATATTCTTTAATTGTGGTTTTTCATATTTCCATGCCATTTATAAATCCCTCCCAACCTCCCCTTGGAAAAGGGAGGAATTACTTTTTGTCGGCTATTCCCCCCTTATCGCGTTAACCTGCTCCTGAATGACTTCGGCCAAATCCATGACGCTATCGCCATAAAAACGGTAAAGCGGATTGTTCCAGTTTCCGCCGGCGAAATAAACCATTGCCGCTTTCCACTCCGCGTCGGGAGCGCCAAGGTTAGCGCCGTTGCCGCCTAGCTTTAGGCCGGCCGCCATGAAAGCATCATTAATATCCCATGGATTGGGCGGATCATGCCCGGTCAATTTGATAATTTTCGGCTCCAGGTCCAACCAAGTGCTGGGCAAAAATTGCGCCGGCCCCATTGCGCCACCCCAGCCATACGATGGCTTTCGGGAAACCGGCATTTTATTCGGATCGACTTTCAATTTTTTACAAATATCCAGAAACGCCTGATGATCTCTCTGATTCATATCGGTCCGCCAAGAACCGGTGCCAACATTGGTCCCCCAAGACGATTCCTCCTTCAGAACCGCCAATAAATAGGCGGGACGAACCCCGGTTTTCGCGCTGGCATATTCGGCGTAAGCCAAGGCTTCTTCAATGGTCATTCGCAAACCAACGCCCTCAAGCAAATAAAGCTGGCTTTTGATTGACGCGCTATCCGAATACGCCCTTTTTATCAAAGCATTAAATAACGACTCCTGGCCGTTGGTTCTCCCCAGCAAATCTTTCTTTTTATCCTTTTGCTCCTGCTGTGATCTTTGCTGAAGCTGTTGAAGCGCACGCAGATCATCTTGCTGCTGTCTCTCCTGCTCCAGATCGGATTTTTTCTCTTCCAGTCTATTTTTCAAAAACAGTATTTTTTGAAATCCAATTCGTATCTTATCTTGAATTTCGTCCAAAGATTGTATCTCATTAAAAAAATCGGAGAAATTTTCATTCTCCAAAAGCACTTCCGACAAACTCTTCTGGTCATAATCGTTTATTGTCCTTAGATACTCCGACAAAAGAACTTTTTCCTGGCCCAGCTGTTCGTCGACTTCCGCTATTTCCTGTTTTTGCGCCTCTAAAACAATATCAAATTTCTTTATGGCCAACTCTATTTGCTTAATCTCCAAGGCGCCTTGAGCGATTTGATCATCCAGAATGGCAATATCCCTCTTCAGGCTCTTTGCGTCAGCGCTTCTTTGCTTGATCTGACCGCGATACACCTCGATTTGTTGCTGAACCTCTTCCAATTGCTGATTCAAATCATTTTTAAGCTGAGTAACACCCTCGGCCTCGGAATAACGAATAGGCGCAACAAAAAAAGATAGGATACCAAAACCAACTCCCGCCCCTAAAAATGCGATAATTGTAGACCGTTTAGACACAGATTAGTAATTTCGAATATGACCGTCGTGCTGCTTGCTTGCAGAAAACTTGTTTTCCACTTGTTTCAGCATCTTATTGTTGTCCGTTTAGAGATCCCGAACCAAGTTCGGGATGACGTCTTGTGAGTTTCTTGATTTAAGGTAAGAGAATCCGCACCTACTCTTTTTCTTCCTTCTCCGACTCCCCCTCTTCTTGCGCCCCCTCTGTTGCTTTCGCCTCGGCTACTTCTTCGCCAACCGGCGCGACAACTTCTTCTTTACGCGGCGGCAAGATCAAAGCAATCACCTCGTCTGGCTCAGCTAATATTTCCACTCCAGCTGGAACCATTAGGTCTTTGATGCTAATACGATCATCAAATGTTGCCAAGACACCAACATTCACCTCGATCCCCCTCATTAAATCCTTGGCTAAGGCCTTTATTTCCACCTCGCTTATACTCTTCATCAATGTGCCGCCCAAAGCCTTAACGGCCACCGACTCGCCGACGAAAACCAACGGAACGGTAGCGGTAATTTTTTCGCTCATCGACACTTCGTAAAAATCGGCGTGAATAACCTTGTCGTTTATCGGCTCTTTCTTCACGTCATGGATCAAAACGTTTTTCTCCTCCGTCTGGCCATCAGCACCCTCGACCAGTAACTTCACCAGAGTACTCTCGCCGGCATCCTTTAAAACTTTCGTAAAATCTTGATGGCTTACCTGAATTGGCAGATTTTTACCTTGGCCATACAAAACCGCCGGCAATATTCCCTGCCTTCGCAAAGCCTTAATTCCTCCACCTATTTTTTCCCTAATTTTAGCGGTTAATTCAACCATAATGCGAAATATGCGAACCAGTATGCGAAACATGCGAACATCTTAGCTTCTTTTCGCATTATTCGCATTTCTTTTCGCATCGTTAGCATTAGTTAATCGAGATTATTTGCACCGGACACACCTCCGCCGCCTCGGCAGCGCAACCCTTATTTTCCTCTTTTATCTCCAGGACGTCATTTCCCTCGGAATCTTTTTGAGATCCCTTGATGTGTGACAAGCCATCATCGGCAATCTCAAAAAAATCCGGGCAAACTGCGGCGCAACTGCCGCAACCGATGCATTTTGAACGATGTAATTTAATTATCATGCCTGTTTCCTCAATTATTCTAATTTCTAATTATTCTAATTGACCTAAAGAATAACCAATAACTAAATCCCAAAAATCAATCAAGCATAAAATAACTTAATGGCCAAAAATTGTTAAGTATTGACCTTAGTGCTTGGGATTTGTTTAGAATAATTAGAACAATTAGATTAATTAGGTCAATTTATAGGAGTGATTGCCTCTCTCCCCTCCAATACTTCAATAATATTCTTTGCCGCCAATTCCGACATAGCGCCACGCGTTTCCTCGGTTGCCGAAGCGGTATGAGGAGTGATAACGACGTTATCCAACTCCGCCAAGCCTGGCGCCATCTTCGGTTCTTCCTCATAAACATCCAAGCCAGCTCCTCTTATAACCCCATTCTTTAAAACCTCAACCAAAGCTTTTTCGTCGACAATCGGCCCCCTTGAAGTGTTAATCAAATAAGCCCCTTTCTTCATCATTTTTAATTGCGCTTCTCCTATCAAATGTCTTGTCGCCGGCAAAAGCGGAACATGGATTGAAACAAAATCCGCCTTTCTTAAGACGGTCTCCAAATCAGCATACACCAACCCATATTCTTTTTCAAGGTCTTCGTTGCGATGAACGTCGAAATACATAATTTTCATATCAAAGCCCTGCTTTAACCGCTTGGCCACTGTTGAGCCGATTCTTCCCAAACCAACCAGCCCCACTGTTTTTCCGGCCATATCGTTTCCCAAAAAAAGCATTGGCGCCCAGCCGGCATATTTGCCATCTCGCATAAATTGATCCGATTCAACAATACGATGGGCAAGGGCGAACATCAAAGCAATGGCGTGTTCGGCAACACTCTCGGTCAAAACGTCCGGGGTATTGGTTACAATAATCCCCCTTTTCTTGGCCTCGGGCAAATCAATATTATCATAACCAACCGCATAATTAGCCACTATTTTCAATTGCGGCCCAGCCGCGTCAAAAAATTCCGCGTTAATTTTGTCTGTTAGTAAGGCCAAGACCGCATCCGCTCCTTTAATTTTTCCCAACAATTGTTCTCTTGGCAAAACTCCGTCAAAATCGCTAATCTCAACTTCATAATCTTTTCCTTTTAATAAATTAATTCCCGATTCAAGGATCTGTCTGGTAACAAAAATTTTGGGCATAATTCACATTATGTCATTCCGGCGAAAGCCGGAATCCAGAACTCCGGATTCGGTGTCAAGCGCGGAATGACAAAAAAATTTATAATTCGAAATTATTTTCCTTTATTCTCCGATCTAAATAATTTCATTTTTAGCGCGCTCAAATCTTTTTTGTCTAAAATGTTGTGCATAGCTCTAATAAAATCAGCCTGTTAATTGAATCCTGTTTTAAAATCACCAGCAAGTCCCTCCTGGCGAAGCGACTTTCCATGACCAAATACTAGTTCCATCAACAACACAGCCATTAGATCCGCCGTCTCGCGTCGGATCAACCAGGCTAGGCTGACTTTGATAATCGGCCGAGCTAAATTCAGTAATATTATGGTCAACCAACGCATAATCAGTTCCGTTCGATTTATAAATATAACAAGCAGTGCTAGCGCTTTTATTCATTGAAGGATCGGCTGGAAAAACGGACATATAAATTGGGACTAAACCGGGTATTACGTTGCTGGCGCTAAGTCCACCCCAAGCAGCACATTCGCTTCTCCAGTCACCACCAGGATTCGGATAACTATTATTGGTATCGTAATACATTTCTAAGGCTGTTTGAATCTGCCTCAAATCAGCGACTCTTCTAACGCCTCTCGCCTTCCCCCGCGCGCTATTCAAAGAAACCAAAACAATGCTGGCCAAAAGGCCGATGATGGCGATAACCACTAATAATTCAATTAAAGTGAATCCCTTCTTATCGTTTGAGCTTGTCGAGAACTTCGCGACTGCCCCGTCCCGGGCGGGTCCGCTCAAAGAATATTTATTTTGGCTCATATAAGAGTGAGAGTGAGAGTGAGAGTGAGAGTGAGAGTGAGAGTGAGAGTCGCACCCCCCCGTCTTTACTCCAAACTCTAATTAAATTTTGTTCTCCGACCTAAATAACTTAATTTTCTTTTAAATTTCTTCTCTCATTTTGCAAAGAATAGGATTCCTTTTTCCCTTTTGAAGGGGAATCGCTTCCTTTTTCCCTCCCCCTTTGAAGGGGAGGGTTAGGGTGGGGTTATTTGGTCAACAATCTTTTTCAAATCTCTCAAAACGTTATCAATATTTTGAATAACATCCAAATTGGTATATCTTACTATTTTCAGCCCCAATTTACTAACTTAGATATTCCTCTTTTTTTGTCGACGGCGATGTTTCTTTCGTAAAAATGAACATTCCCATCAATTTCAACAATTAATTTCAATTTCGGACAATAAAAATCAACAATATACTTTCCAACTCCATGCTGTCTTCTGAATTTATAACCCACTTGATTATTTCTAATTCTATACCATAAAGCAGTTTCGGCTTTGGTCATTTGGCTTCTTAACTGACGCCTGGAATTTTTGCGATTTTTTTGATTGAAAATTTCATTATTCATTCTAACCCCCTCTTAATCTCCCCCTTCAAAAGGGGGAGAAAAATATTCGCTATCTCCCGCTTTAAAAAGGAGGAAAATATTCAAACCTTACCCTCTGACCCAAATAGTTTAATTTTTTTCTCAACTACTTTTTGCACTGCTTTAAGCCCGGGCTCTAAAATTTTATATGGCGTAGTCTCCTTCGGATTCTTCTTAATTTCCCCTTCCAAGGCCTCCTTATAAGCAACACGCATTTCTGTGTTGATGTTTATTTTTACAATGCCAGATTTAATTGCTTTTTTTGTGTCAGAATCCGGGATGCCCGAACCGCCGTGCAAAACCAGAAAAACCTTATCGCCCACTGCTTCTTTAATTTTCTCCAATATGTCCAGATATAACCTTTCCCCGCCTGCAACGCCTTGCCAACCTACACAACCCGTGTCAGCGTGTCTGGCAGACTCGCCCAAAGACGTTGCGTCACCGCGAACAGGCGTAGCAATGCGGGCAGGCCCACCTTCAATAAAAACCCCGTGCGCGTTACCGATGGCAACGGCCAGCGAATCAACGCCGGTTTTTTCTATGAATTCTTTTACCTGCTCGGGGCTGGTTAAATCTTCCTGCTTAATTTCCAGCTTTTCTTTGTGCAACGACGAACTGCCGCGCAAATAACCTAATTCGCCCTCCACGATTATTTTTTTATCAAATGTTTTTTCAAAATCGCGGACAAAATCAACAACTTTTTTTGTCTCCGCGATATTTTTTCCATAACTTAATTCCGCTCCGTCAAAATGGACCATATCATACCCCGCTGCTAACGCCTTTTTAACTGATTTTAATGACTTTCCGTGATCTAAATTAAGAAAAATCGGCAATTTTGTTCCCGCGCGCCACGCTTTTACCAGCGCAGCCGCTTCGCGCATGCCAATAAATTCCGCCTCGCCCCCGGAGGTAGAAACAATAATCGGGGAACTTAAATCTTTCGCCGCCAAAACAATCGCCTTCAAAATCTCGGCGGTCGAGAAATTAAAAGAACCGATGGCATATTTGTTTTGCTGAGCGTTCCCAAGAACTTCTAGACCGTCCACAAAATTATCCGCCATGCGAAAAATGACACCCGGTGTCATGCCGAACTTGTTTCGGCATCTCAAAACGAGAGATCCTGAAATAAATTCAGGATGACCCTTCGGGTCAATTTTATTTTAACTCGATCCACCCCTTATCAAGTTTTTCCGTCAAAATTTCTTCCATTTTTTCAAGTCCCGCGAATTCGATAAAAATCTTATTCCAGAGCGCCTCCTGTTGGTGATAAAGATATTTGCCGATTCCGCCCCGAGATAGAAAGATTAAATTATCAATCAAATCAAAACTGACAAGGTTGTCGCCTTTTTTGCCGGCATGGAATATTTCACCGACAAAATCATCGATACCGCGCCAGAAAGAAAGCCCGATCTGCGGATTTTTTTCCGCCAGCCTATCGATATCGCTTTCGGCCTTCAGCCAATGAAGCGGTTCGGAATTAATGTGGGGTTCAAAAAGGCGGGGATCGGACTCGTTAAGCTTCGCCAAATATCGAGGAATGATCCTCCAGCTTACTCCCTCTTTGGGCAACGGCAGGGAAGAGACGTTGGCCGCTAATAAGTCTACGATTTTACGTCCAAAATCGGACGAGCCGGCGTATTTTCTAAAAACACGGGAATAAAACTCGACTTCATACAGATAATGAAAAATCAAAGTAAAATTTTCCAAACTCTGGCCAGGATAACCGTCTTGCGCGGCGGGAATAATAAACACTATGCCAGCTTCTTTTAAGTGGCTAATATGATGAAGTTTTTTCCCGGCGTATTCGGCGCCAATTTTCCTCCATTTTTCCGGCAAAACTTCCACCCTAATTTCTCTTGTTTCAAAACTATCAGCCAATAAATCATTGTAGGGCCGGAAGAAAAAATTATTCAGCCATCGTTCGTTCTCGGCAAACCTCAAGGCAGCAAAAATATGGTAAACGCTTTCTTTCTCCATGGCCTCCTTTACGCTTTTATATCCCAGGGCTTTAACGGTATTTTGCGGGGGATTCAAAAATAAAAAATCGCGCATCTTTGCCTCCTTCAGGAAAAACCCCTCTTCCCGCCCCAGTTTCGCTTCTTTAATCACTTCTATTAATTTCTTGCAGCCGTCCTGCGAACCATAATCGGGGTTACCCAAAAAATTATGCAAACCTTCGTCGGCCTCCCTGGTTTTCCTTAAAAGCTCCATTTCCACATATTGCGAATCAGCCTTATCTTCGCCGATTCCCAATTCTCTCAATCTTTGTCCGACTATACTTTGATTTTCCTCGTATATTTTTTCCGCCACATTCTTCTTGCCCGTAATTTTTCCCATTTTTTCAAATAAATCAACCAAGCGGCTTTCATCGGGCATCCGCAAAAGCTTGGCAATTTTAGAAATGGCGATGTTGTTAGACATAATTAATTTAACTATTGTTCGAGTGAAGAGCGTAGCGACAAATCGAGAACCCTTCGACAAGCTCAGGGCAAACTACTTCTCGACTCCACTCACTCCGTTCGTTTCGCTCGAAGAATAAAATTTATTTTTGTATCTTTAGGGAAGAACCTTAATATAATAACCGTTGCAATAAGAATCTGTTTGATACCAAGTGCCCCATGGAGTACAATTTGGATCGGGCTTTTCTAATTTTGTTAAAATCGCAACATTCTACGCGCTATCCCAGGTTCCGGAATAATAGGCGTCACCACATGTCCCCGAATTGGAGGGAACGACTGGCATCCGGGAAATTAATTTTTCAGAGATAAGAGCCGTAGAAATAAGGTCGGAACCACTAAGCGCGGTTCCACGGCTCCCGGCATACGAATTAGCCGGAAAAACATTATGGTTATCGTAATACATTGCCAAAGCCAAAATAACACTATCGATAGCCACCTTTCTTTTGACATCCCTCGCCTTCGCCCGCGCGCTGTTCAAAGAAACCAAAACAATGCTGGCCAGAAGGCCAATGATAGCAATGACGACCAGTAATTCGATTAAGGTGAATCCCTTGTTTTTGTAATAAACCATATTTATATAATTCCGACCCTGTACCCCCGCATCTGTCATTCCCACCCCGTATGTCATTCCTGCGCCACACCTACGGGTGGTCACCCGAAGGGCGAAAAGCAGGAATCCAGACTAAATTAAATCATACAAATCTTTCCAGTTGGGATTTAATTTTTCAATTATTTCTAACTTCCATTTTCTTTTCCATTTCTTAATTCTTTTTTCTCTTTCAATAGCGCTTATTACATCGGGTGTCTGCTCATAATACACGAGGATGTGGACGCCATATTTTTTCGTAAATCCTTCGATTGCATTGCTTTTATGCTCATACACTCTTTTTTTCAAATTTGATGTTACGCCTATTAAGCGTAGCTTGCGTGAGCGTCCCGCTCACAATATATAAAGTGCCGTTTCTTTTACTTGCCATAATATAAACATAATACGTCTTGGATTGCATTTTTCTGGATTCCGCATTAAATGCGGAATGACAAAAAGGTTCATGATTCTAAATTATTCTACTTTATCCCCCGACCCCAACAATCTAATTTTCTTATGGCTCTAATCTGCTAGTCTAGAGCCTTCTTATTTTAAATTGGTGTCTTGGTTACCCCAACCCTCTCCCATTCCCCCCATTCGCCTTTCTTCAGTATACCATTTTTGGCGCCGATTTTCTGCACGACCGAAGTAGCGTTAGCTGTGCCTAATTGGATCGCTAATTCTATACTCTTTCCTTGCATAATTGCCGAAACAAAACCAGAGCCAAAAGCATCACCCGAACCAGTTCTGTCCACATAGCCTGAATTCGGAATTCCAGCGCGATAAATAACTTTGCCGTCAGAAACCGCCACCCCATCAGGTCCTTTGCTCATTACGACAATACCATCCACCAATTCGTCTAATTTTTTAAATAATTTTTCTTCGTTTTGGTAATCAATTCCAGTTATAATGCTCGCTTCCTCCTGGTTTACTATTAAAATATCGATTTTGTTCAGCAGCGACTTTAAAAGATTTAGGTCTTTAGTCAACTGATCATGCCCGGGATTAACCGCCAGTTTAATATTGTTTTCTTTACCCCGTAGGAAACCGGGGGTTTTCCTTTGGGGTTTAGCAAAATTAATAATTTCGGGAAAAACTTTAGATGATTCGCCTGACAAACCTGATATGTAAAACCATTTCGCGCTTTTAATTTTTTCCCAAAGAATATCTTCTTTGGTTAATAAGTGCGAAGCGCCTTCGTAAACCAAAATACTCCGCTCGCGCTTTGGCGCTGATAAAATTATGCTAACGGGCGTATCAGCCCCATCGGTGTCTTTGATAAAATCATAAATAACGCCGAGTTTTTTCAATTCAGCAACAACCTCCTTGCCGGAACTATCATTGCCAACCAAACCAACATAAGCGACTTTCAAACCCTGTGAAGTAAATGTGGCGGCCGTATTCGTCCCCCCGCCACCGGAAGCAAAAATTAACTCGTCGACATAAACTTTAGAACCAGCATTGATAGCCAGCCCCTTGCCGGTCACAAAATCGAGACTCTCTATGATTTTAAAGTCTTTACTCCTGACAAATATATCCCTCGTCGCCGAACCGAATGTGACAACATCGAACATATTTTTTCTATTTGTCATTCTGGCCCCGCATCTGTCATTCCCGCGAAAGCGGGAATCCAGTACGGGGTAAACTCCAGCCAGAATCCAGAATTATTAAAGCTCTTGATATAAATCCTTCCATTCAGGATTAGCCTTTTCTATTAATGACAGCTTCCACTTTCTTTTCCAATTTTTGAGATTCTTTTCTCTGCTAATGGCGGCATGCGCATCTGTTGTCTGCTCATAAAAAACAAGATTATGAATTCTATATTTTTTGGTAAACCCGTCTATCAAATTATTTTTATGTTGATAAATTCTTTTTTCCAAATCTGACGTAACGCCTATTAAGCGTAGCTTGCGTGAGCGTCCCGCTCACAATATATAATGTACCATTTCTTTTGCTTGCCAGAATATAAACATAATAGTTTTTCTGTTTCATCTTTAATCTGGATGCCGGGTCAAGCCCGGCATGACAAACTGATGATATAAAACTCTATTCTACCGCCCCTAAAATCTTTTTTTTCAATCCATCGGGGTCAAATTCAGCCAATTTATAAACTTCTGCCCGAGGACCGGATTTAAGAAATTTTTTAACGCCGATCGCTCGTTTGTCGTAGCCGGCCGGCAAAATAAAAGGATACATAAACCCGGGCCAGCCGTTATGCAAGGTTACAACATATTGCCTTTCTTCGTCGGGCAAAATTTCTTTTGCCTTTTCCGGATTGCTTCCGCGTAAATCCTCGAATAATTCGGGTGAAGTCACCGCCACTAATTTGATATCCAAACCCCTTTCCAGTTCCGGCAAAATTTCCAAAACATTAGCCATCACTTGCCCGCCGCAAATCGCCAAAATCTTTTTTGGCTTGCTGTTTTCTCTAAATGGCTTAAAAACATAAGCGCCGTTAATCGCTTCCTTGGCTGGAGGCACAACATAATCGCCATTGTCCTCTCGCTTGAAAACTGGCGTATTCGGTCTGGCAACCGACAAAGCAATTGGCTCTCCTTTTTCTATGGCATGAAAAAGCATTTCAATTGTTTCGTTGGCATCCATTGGTTTATAAACCTTAATGCCCGGATAGGCGTTAAACAAAGACATCCAGAATAATCCGTGATGCGTCGGCCCGTCTTCGCCCGTTTCCATTCCGTCATGCGCCGCCAGCATTATAAAGAATCCCTTGGCCTTGGGATTAACCGCGTTGTTAATCAGGGCCATTCTGACCGGATTGCTCATTATGGAAGTAAAAACTCCGTAGGAAGAAAAGACGCTCATTGCCTGAAACCCGCCGGGCAAAATATCTTGTGTTAAAGCCGTCGACATCATGGCCATATTTTGTTCCGCGATGCCGAAACGAATTCCCCGGCCATAAGGATTGTCTTTATCTATCACGCCATAAACATTTTCCGCGGCGCCGGTTAAGATTGATTTCATCAAATCCCCCGCCCCCAAATAAAAAAAGGCGGTTTCTTTCATTAGCCACTTAAAGAACGCTTCGGTGGCTTTCCGTGTTGCCGTCGCCCCCCCTTCTTCAAAAACTAATTCAGCGGGCAAAACTTCCGGCCGCTTAATTGAATGGTAATCAACCATCGGCCTGCCTGCTAACTCCTTATTCATTTTCTTGGCTAAGTTTTCTTCTGTTTCTATTTTTTGTTTCCCGATTTCCAGACGCCCCAAAAAGTAATCGACTTTGTCTTTACTTAACTGAGACAAAATAATGTCGATATCTTTTGCCACGTCTCCTTTAATCCCGGGGATATCGAATCCAAGCTTCTTTAATATTTCCACGTATTCTTCGTGAGGCGCGGGCGTGCCGTGGGAATCGCTTGTGTTCTCCGTCTTCCCATAGTCCCTACCCTTTATTGTGTGGCAAATAACGACAGTGGGGCGTCCGTTTCCAAATCCATCTTCAGCTTTTCTATAAGCATAAACAAGCTCTAAAACATTGTGTCCGTCAACCTCAATCACATTCCAGCCGGCGCCGAACCAATGGTTGAGATATGGAGTTGAAATAACCTCTTCAATCGGCCCGTCAATGCCAAAATGATTATAGTCTAAGCTCACAATTACATTATCAATTCCCAAAGTATGAATTATATTCCTCGCCTCATAACTCATCCCTTCTTCTGTTTCCGCGTCGCCCGCGAAAACAAAAACCTTCGGCGGCAATCCACATGATTTTTGCAACAAAGCCAAACCCAAGGCCGCGGAAAATCCGTGCCCCGAAGAACCGGTTGAAATATCAACCAACGCGTTGTGCGACTCCGCATGACCCGAAGGCCCGTCGCAATGGCGGAAACGTGGCAAACAACTTGCCAAATGCCCACCCAGCTTATTTTTCATTTCTTCGTCAATTTTGTGGCCGGATATGTTCAGCGATTCGTAAATCAAAACCAAAATCGCGTGAATTAAAGGAGTGCAATGCCCGGCGGACCAGACAACCCTGTCCCGTCCCGGATGCTTCGGCTCCATCGGGTCAAACGCCAAAACTCCGCTGGTCAAAAGCGATAAAACCTGCTCAACTTTTGAGGACGAACCGCCCGGATGCCCGGATTTTGCCGCGTCAATCGCCGAGAAAGCCAACCCACGGACAATCTTTGCCAGCTGATTTGTTTTTTCTGTATCAATGCCCTCAATCGGAGCTAATTCCAACCCCTGCAAATTTAAAAAAGCTCCGCCTTCCGCAAGATATTTAAATCTTTTCGGCTCTTTCTTCTTTAGCGCGCTCAAATCTTTTTTGTCTAAAATGTTGTACACGATTTTAATAAAATTAATTTACTTAATTTGTTGCCATTCTATTTTAATTACATAACGCGTAATCCATCCCGTCTCCCGGCTTGCACGGCGCGGCAGTATAGGTAGCCATATCTTCTGTTGAAGGATTTTCTAAATTAGCATACACGCAATAGTGTTGACCGCCTCCCCAGCAGGTTCCGGCTTCGCCTCGATAATACCTGTATGATTTATAACTCCCGGTCGTATATACGCCGTCTCCGCAATTCTGCGTGCTGGCACCGGGATCGAAAGGCACGCTACTCATAAAACCGTAATATTCTAATGTGCTCTCAAGGTCTTGCTGTGTATGGTCGCTGCTTTGGTTGTAGCTGGAACATGTTATCCAGCCAGCGTTAAAAGGATAATGCCCATAGCTGTCGTAATACATCTCTAGTGCGGTTTGAATCTGATGTAAATCCGCCTTTCTTCTCGCGTCTCGCGCCTTTCCCCGCGCGCTGTTTAAAGACACCAAAACAATACTCGCCAACAAACCGATAATGGCAATAACTACTAATAACTCAATCAAAGTAAATCCTTTTTTTTGATGGCAACTTGCCCCGTTAATCCTGAGCTTGTCGAAGGATTTTGCGGGGTGACGACTAAAAGCTCTATTAAGAGTAAACCCTTTATTTTTGCTGTTCATGCTTTTTTTGAATTATAAAACATCAGATTTGCCATTCCCGCGATTTGTGGTGAGTGCAATCGAACCAAAAGCGGGAATCCAGACCAATACGAGGGAATCTGGATTCCGGCTCAAGGCCGGAATGACAGAAAGATGAGTTTCGTAATTCAAGATAATTCTTAATTGTGAAATTTGCACTCCCAAATTTTATTTTACCCCACAACCCTCTTAATCGCCAATATTACGGCGTTGGCATATTTTGAATGGTTTCTGCTTGCTGGCTGGACACTTCGATTCGCGGCTCGACTATATAAGCGTGATAAAGAAGTATAAAGACGGCGATTGTCAGTATGTTTAGAAGCAA
>Ga0210049_1001105_pt1 | contig 24774 bp, 24 predicted proteins | sample CryGeyCG2014_300_2_FD_183964 | JGI IMG/M metagenome (GOLD analysis project Ga0210049, IMG submission 183964) | Groundwater microbial communities from aquifer - Crystal Geyser CG06_land_8/20/14_3.00 (SPAdes) (version 2) | ecosystem: Environmental > Aquatic > Deep subsurface > Groundwater | place... | reverse complement strand
TTGTTTAATGAAGACATCAGCTAAGACTTTGCCCCGATACTTGGATGTCCAAACCAAGTGGTATTGGCAAAGATATGTGCAATGATTAAGCTGGTACAATCTTCCGTTACTCAAACAAAATCACCTCTTTTCTATATTGGGGTGATTTTATTATACGTATTAACTGCTACGCTTTAAAACGCACACACCAGCTAAAAGCTGGTGGTTTTTAAGGGTAATAAGAAAAGGACCAAGCCTTAAACCGAAAGGGGTATCGGCTTCAAGGTTGGTCCAATTTGCTCGTGCGGGGAGCGCTTTATACGGCAGAAGCCGTATGGAAAATCTCGGGAACCAAGCCCGATTCTTGCACTTTTCTGATTATGGTTTTTGCAACCATACCTTCATAAGTGCAGGCACGCTCGTCTTCGTCACCCAGTACAATGTCGTAAATTTCTTCGTATTCTTCATCATACTTTTCGTAATATTCACTTCCAAGAAAAAGACGGCAAAGAATAAGCTTATTTGCAAATTTAGTAAGCAGATTTTGCCCACTTTTTTCCACTCGTTCTATATCTATGGCAATATCTCTATCAATTTTTAATACATGATGACGGGCATCTTTAGATAACTGCGGAAAAACGGCGTCAACTTCGGTTAAGTATTTCATGGCCGATTGACACCTCCTTTTTAATTATCTAAAAGGGGTCCTTGGTAAATCCCTTTTGAAGCTTGTTAAGTTACCAACAGCATGATAGTAAATTGACGAAATTTTACCACAAAAAACACCTTTTGTCTAGGCCTTTGTTGCAAAAAACCCAAAATTTGTGATAAATATCACTAAATTTCTTTTATTTTTATTACTCCTCTGCCCAAAATACCTTCCAAACTATTTCGTAATTGCGTTGTATCGTTAACTCCGAAAGGCAGTTTAATCTTAGTATTTTTTCCATCTTTCTTAAGATTTAAAACAACCGGCATTATTCCGCTCGACGAAAGCAAAATCTCCCTAGCTTTGGCAAGGATCATGGAATTTGTGTCCTCCGAAATATGAATTTCCATCATTTCTCCCTCTTCGGGTAAAAAGTCAGTTTTAAGCAAAATCTCTTCAACGGCTGAGACTTTATCGGCTAAAACCTTTAATGCATCATCCTTAGCACTTACTTTTCCCTCAACAACAGCCACTTTATCATCCTTCCACATATCGACGGTCTCTAAGTAAATCTTCGGAAAAACCAAAACTTCAACAGATCCGGTCCTATCCTCTAATTTAACAAAAAGCATATTTTGACCGTTTCTGGTTAAGATTTTTTGAACTGCTGTTATAACACCGGCAACCTTAATCTGTTCGTTCACTTTTTCAGATAGTTCCCCAATTCGCGTGAACGAAGAGTCGATAAATTTATCATACTCATCAATTGGATGACGGGAAATATAGACGCTTAAAAGCTCTTTTTCCCAAGACAGCGCCTGCCGCTGAGTAACATTTATTTGAGTGGGAGGAAGGTCCAGCTTGATGGTCTGGATACCGGAAGAACCAAATAAATCCATCTGACCGTTACTGGAAGAATTTTGAATTCTTTGAGCAAAAGTAGAAATTTTGTCGAAGTTTTCTAAAACCTGCCCCCTTTCTATACCCAAACTATCGAAAGCTCCGCATTTGGCAAAAGATTCTAAAACTTTTTTATTAATTTGACTAGCCCCTACCCGAGTTGCAAAATCTTCGATATTCACAAACTTACCGCCTTCTTCCCTTGCCTGTAAAACCGCCTCAATTATACCTTCGCCAATATTTTTTATAGCCCGCATACCAAATCTTATTTTACCCGTTTCTTTAACCACGCCGAATTCGGAAAACGACTCGTTAACGTCGGGCGGCAAAACTTCTATTTTCATCCGGCGACATTCTTCTATTTCCATGGCAATTTTATCCTGATCGTCATAGTTTGACGTCATTAAAGCGGCCATAAAAGCGGCCGGATAATGAGCCTTTAAATAAGCCGTTTGATAAGCAATTAGAGCGTAGCAAGCAGCATGCGACTTGTTAAAAGCGTATTGGGCAAAATCCTGCATTGAATTAAACAGTTCCTCCGCAATTTTTTTGGAAACTCCATGGTTGACAGCTCCATCTATAAATTCTTTACCCATTTTTTTCATCAGTTCGGCAATTTTTTTACCCATTGCTTTTCTTAAAGCATCCGCTTGACCGCCGGTAAAACCGGCCATGTCTTTAGAAATCTGCATCAATTGTTCCTGATAAACAATAACGCCGTAAGTATTTTTTAAAGCATTTTCAGCCAAAGGATGAGCATAAACAACTTCTTTCTTGCCATGTTTTCTATCAATAAAATCATCAATCCACTGCATTGGACCGGGCCGATATAGGGCCACCATAGCTACAATATCTTCAAATATGTCGGGTTTAAGTTTTTTAATATATCTTTTCATGCCGGCAGATTCCAGCTGAAACACTCCGGTAGTTTCTCCTTTTGAAAGCAAAGAATAAGTATCTTTATCATCTAACGGGATATTAGGTAAAACAATTTCGATATCATAAACTTTTCTAATAATTCTTAAGGTGTTTTTGATAATTGTTAGGTTTGAAAGGCCCAAAAAGTCCATTTTTAAAAGACCTAGATCCTCAATTGGGCCCATTGAATATTGTGTATTTACCGAAATATCACCTTTAGTCGCTTTTTGAAGCGGACAATAATTGACTAGGGGATCCCTGGAAATTACCACGCCGGCGGCGTGGGTTGAAGAATGACGGCAAACACCCTCAAGGTTAGAAGCTAAATCGATAAGTTTTTTTACTTGCGGATCGTTGGAATAAATTTCCCTTAACTCGGGTACTATTTTAACGGATTCCATAAGTGATATCTGCGGTTCAATTAACTTGGCAATTTTATCAACTTCGGAATATGCCACTCCCATTACCCTTCCGGTATCCCTAACTGCATTTCTTGCCGCCATTGTTCCAAAAGTTGCAATTTGCGCTACTTTGTCTTTGCCATATTTTTCGGTTACATATTGGATAACTTCCGACCTTCTGTCATCAGCAAAATCCATATCAATATCCGGCATAGAAATTCTGTCGGGGTTTAAGAAACGTTCAAACAACAGATTATATTTTAAAGGGTCAATTTCCGTAACATCCAAGGCGTAAGCTACAATACTTCCGGCCGCCGAGCCTCTTCCCGGCCCAACCACAATGCCTTGTTCTTTTGCCCAACTCACGTAATCTGAAACAATTAAAAAGTAATCGGCATATTCCATTTTTTTAATAACATCCATTTCATACTTGGCCCGCTCTTTTATTTCAGGAGTAATACTTAAATATTTTTTCTTTAGTCCCCTATCTACCCATTTTTGAAGATAAGTACTGTTGGTTTCACCTTGCGGCACCTTAAAATGAGGAAGAATCATCCCTCCTAGCTCCAATTCTACATTGCACATTTCGGCAATTTTTAAAGTGTTTTCAAAAGCTTCAGGAGTATCCTTAAATGTCGGGTATAAATCCTCATAAGAGCGCATAGAAGCGTCAATCATAGCCATGGACATTCTGTCAGTATCAGTTAGAAGCTTACCGGTCTGAACACAAAGCAAAGCTTCGTGCGCATCTTTCTGGCTTGCTCTTATGTAATGTGAATCATTTGTTACTACTAAACCCACGCCTAAATCCTTGGAAAGTTTTTTAAGCCCCTTATTAACGCTCACTTGCTCTGACAAAGCCGGGTGATCTTGCATCTCTAAAAAGAAATTTTCCTTCCCGAACATATCAATGCATTCTTTGACAATTATTTTTGCTTTCTCATAATCGCCGTTATTCAACATTCTGGGAATTTCACCGGCAAGACAAGCGCTTAAAGCAATAAGTCCATTTGAGTGTTTTTTTAAAATATCTTTGTCAACTCTGGGCTTGTAGTAGTACCCTTCAAGATGAGCAGCGGTTACAAGTTTAAGCAAATTCTGATACCCTTCGAAATTTTTGGCAAGGAGTACTAAATGGAATGGACTGCTATCAATTCTGGGGGTTTTGTCTTCCATTCTTCTTGGGGCCACATAAACTTCGCATCCAAGAATCGGCTTTATTCCCTTTTTCTTAGCAGTTTTATAAAACTCAATCATCCCGTACATTACGCCGTGATCGGTTAGAGCAACAGATTTCATTCCAAGCTCCTGTGCCCGATCAACAATATCCGGAATTTTGGCAAGACCGTCTAAAAGCGAGTAATGACTATGGACATGTAAGTGGACGAATTCAGACAAAGATATTTCCCCTTAAATTTTCCTTAATTATTAACTGTTTATTTTCTTCCCAGCTAAATGTCAAATGACAAATACCAAATTTCAAATAAAATCCTAATTTCTAAATTATCAAAGTTTTCTTATTTGACATTTGAAATTTGTAATTTGGATTTGTTTTTATCTTTTGTTTTTCTTTTCGAAGTACATGAACATAAGAAATATAATTCCTAAAACTACCCCTGCAATTAAAACATATTTAACAATGACATAATAGAAAAATCTGGCTATATTCAAGAAAAATGATGAAACGCTCTGTCCCCAGCCAGTGTCTGCCAAAAATAAAATAAAAGCCAAAAATCCAATAAAGGCTAATGCAAGATGTTCTAATTTCCTTAATTTTTTTGGCATATAGAATTCAAAAAACAGTCTTACCTTTTGCGAAAAAGAAACTCTGCTTCCTTCTTTGTCCAAATCATTAATAGCTGTCTGCAAAGCATTCAAAGCCGCATCCGCTTCTTCAGATGAAACGTTATAAGTTAGATGATTTAAAATTTTATCCTTGGTTTGAAAAGCTTTAACCAGTCCGGTCAGATCCGAAAATTTTTCCTTAATTTTCATGACCTTATCGGAAGTTGATTCTCCGGGTACACCCTTAAGAGTTATTAAATTATTCAAAATTTTATCTGCTTCAATAATTGCTAATTTGTATGCGGATGATTTTTGTTCTTTAAGACAAGCCTCAACTTGTTCCCAAAGCTCCTCTTTAATCCTAATTTTTGACATAATCCACCTCTAGCTAAGATTATACTCTAAAATAATAAATTGTTTTAGAGCAATGTCAAATTACACATCATTCCACGCTTTGATGTTTCCCTATTCTTGTCATCCTGAACTTGCCTGCCCGTTGGGCTTTACGTCCAGGGATTCAGGATCCATCTCCTCTGTCATTCCCGCGACTTGTCCATCGTAGCCTTGTGCGAAGATGGAAGGCAGGAATCCAGTAGCTTTATTGCAGGACTAAACTTTCTGGATCCTCATATCCCTACGGATCCAAATGGACAAGTTGAGTCAATTAATATTGACGAAAAAACTATAGTTCACGAAACAGGAAGCAGTAATTCCTTTGATAGAGCTGCATTTATTTTAACTTCTAACTTTGGCGGTCCGGGAGTATTTAAAAATCTAGTTATTGTTTCTAATGAAAGCGGATCAATGAAGATAATTGATATAAAACAAGTTGCCGCCAGCACAATTTCTGTTGATATGACCGATCACGGCCCCGGCGATTGCCACTGCTGCCCATCTCATCAAAAAATCAAAACTTATACAATAGTAAATAGAAAAATTACGGAATCTTAAAAGGAGCTTTAAAAAGATTACTTAGTTGACGCGATTTTAAGATATCCTCACAATGACAATTAGAATAGATTCCGGATCACATGATTGTATTTATAAAGAACGTCCGGAATGACAATAGAAAAATCGTGAAAAACTCTACTTCTTTTTTTACTACCAATCATCATATCTTTGCCGTACTTTTTGATAGCTAATTTATAAATCATTCTTTGGTAAATAATATTAGCAAATGGCCCATATTTTTTTGCTTTCTTTTTAAGAGGCTTTAGCTCCTTTTCTGTCTCATTGTCAGCTTTTTTGTAAGTTTTTTGTAGCTCATCCTCTAAATCAATATCTTCCGGATCAAAATTATCTTCTTTTCGTAAATCCACCATTTTATCTCCCAATTAATCGATATTAAACAATAAAGTTATTTTTGATTTTAAACATCCATTTGGCATTTAATATTTGAAATTTGACATTAAAAATGTCCCTTATTTACTCCCTTCCCACTGTCTCATGATATTCTTACCAGACGGGTCGTATGACGAGCGAAGTGAAACGAAGTAGAGAAGCACGAACTTCAAGCCTGTCCTGAGCTTGCCGAAGGGTTCTCCACCCTCTTCGAGGAGTCGAACAATATATACCATGGTTTAGTGGAAAGGGAGTAGCTGTTTTATAAATTTTTAAATTTTGAATTGTACTTTTGCCTTTTTACTTTTGCCTTTTGAATTTTTATCGGTATTTCCTTATTACCGCCGTCACTACGCCGGCAATATTTAGACTTTCTTTGGGTCTAATAATTTGATATTTCGGATTTGCCGGTACCAAAACAATTTTACCTTGGTGAATTTCGAAAGTTTTAATGGTCCATTCGTTATCGACCTCGGCAATTACAATGTCACCATGCCTTGCCTGCCTTCCTTTTTCAATTAAAACTAAGTCCCCGGGTTTTATGCCGGCTCCTATCATAGAATCCCCGGACACCTTAAGAATAAAAGTGGCTTCTTTTTTTCTAATTAAATAATCGTCAAGGGTAATTGTGTCGGCCAGTTCTTCTTCGGCGGGGGAGGGAAAGCCCGCTTCCACCGTGCCCAAAATTTTAATTCCGGAAATTATATTACCGGGCACAAGATGACCGTAATCATCTCTTTTAAGAAAGCCTTCCTCAACAAACTTTTTTACTATAAAAAAGATGGAGTTTTTGGATTTTAGAGAAAATAGAGAAGTCATTTCGGAATAGGTGGGCAGTCTTTTATTAGTATTGAAAAAATCTGCCAGTTGTATTTTTCTTTTATTGTAAATTTTATCCATAACCCAATAATAATAGAACGAACGTTCTGTTGTCAATATAAAAAAAGAGTTTTAGAAAATTAGTAAGCTATTTTATTAGCATTTCTAAAACCCCTAAGGAATTAATAACTGTTTTTAATGTGCAGGTTATGAAAACGTTTGTCATCAAACAGTTTAATTTGCTCGCATTTTGTACTAACTGGCAGTTCTTCTATCTCTGGAGTTTGTTCTTTGTTTGTGGTCCATTTCGCTATTCCAATTATATTAATCTCTACATTTTTCTTGAGGTTTCTTTGATGATCGTTCCAGAGGGTGAGGAAAGGAATATTTCTTTTAGGATTTTCTTTCTTCATTTTTTCCCTGGCTTGATGCAAAGCTCCTCTCACATAGCTATTAAAGCAGTTTTTTGCCATCATGTTCGCCGTTTCCTCGGATACCACTATTTTAGTAGAAAATCCCAGAACATTTACTGATATCTCGACTACAGTGTCTTGTTTTCTTTCCTTTTGCAAAACTCATCACCCCTCCTAACTTGTAAAAGACCTAAACGCTAGTTTATTATATAACATCATTATCGCTTTGTCAAATTTTTTTCCTTCTGTTTTTTTGCTTTGCTGGACAAAATAATCTGGTGGGTTTATTATAAAAACATGGATGAGGAATTACAGAGTTTAGAAGAAAAAAGAGAACAGCAGCTTTACGGCAAAAGCGCAGAGCTTATTGAAGCGGGTGAATTTACCAAAGATATTAATTTTGGCGAAATCGAAAAAAAGGATTTGCTGTATAAATGCTGTCATTACGGTTTGCCGATTATTTTTAACGTTACGGCAATGGCGATCATAATTGCCAATATGGCCAAATTTCAACCATCTGTTTTTAATATCCTTCTTACTTTAATTGTTTTAAGTATTTGGGTGTCAATCAGTCATATTTTGTCTTATTTAACTAAGAAAAGTTTCTTTTTATTCTTTTTACTTGTTGGTCTGCCGGGTCTTTGCTATGCAATTTTCTCAATATTTTTTTATAAGTAAACCATGGAACTAAAAACAATAAAAGTCGGTCCCATAAGGACTAATTGCTATATTATAAAGAAGAACGACAAGACTCTTGTTATTGATCCGGGTGAAGATGCGGAGAAAATTTTAAAAATCAGTGGAAAAATAGACTATGTTTTACTTACTCATGGTCATTTCGATCATGTGGGGGCCTTAAAAAAGTTAAAAGAAAATAATAGTTTAACAAAGATTTATTTGCAAAAGGAAGCTTTAGGCGAATACAAAAAGGCTAATCTTTTTGCCGGTTTTGTGGGGCAACGAATTGATAAGCCGCCAAAGCCGGATGTCATCTACCAAGAGTTGCCCAATTTAATTAATGGCCTTGAGATTATAAAAACGCCGGGCCATACGAAGGGATCGATTTGTTTTTTGCTTAATGGTTATTTATTTTCAGGAGATACTTTGTTTAAAGGGACTTATGGCAGGGTGGATTTGCCGTATTCGAATCCCGAAGACATGTTGGAGTCTTTAAAAAAATTGAGTCAGCTTGATGATGATCTAAAAATTATGCCAGGCCATGGTGATGGCTCGATATTAAAAAAAATAAAGCCTTGGATTAAGGCTTTATTTTAGGAATCTTGAAGTTTTTATAACTCGAAGGCGCGACCGACAATGCTTCCCTTTGAGTCTAAAACCTCTTTAACGGTTTCAACAACTTCTTCGGGCGTATGTTCAACTTTAACCATAAATTCGGTTGCCCCTCTTAGGAACCCTTCCGTAATGTTATCCATATCTCCATAATTTGTCAGGATAATAATTGGGATTTCTTTGGTTTCTTTATGTTTTCGCAGTTTCTTTAAAACTTCAAATCCGTTCATTAAAGGCAACATTACGTCTAGAAGAATAATGTCTGGTTTAATTTCTTTGGCTAGTCTTAACCCAGAAGGGCCATCGCTGGCAATTTGAGCTTTAAATTTTTCTATCTCAAACTTGGACTTATATAGCTTTGCCAAAGAATCATCATCTTCAACTATTAACACTGTAACCATATTTTAAGTATAATTCCATTATTATATTATTTCAACAAGTATCTTTTATTTGAGCTTGTTTTAATGAGCCATCGGCGGCTTTGTATAAAAATAACCCAATTAGTATTAGCCATAAGCCCGATAGGCCGGTAATAACAATAGAATATAAGCCAATTGAAACAAATGTCAGAGCAATAATTTTTCCTAAAGCTGCTGCAATTTTCGTGCTTTTTAAAAAGTTGCCGGAAATATACCAGATAAATGATCTAAATATCCTTCCGCCGTCCATGGGAAACCCCGGGATTAAATTGAAAAAAGCCAGAATTAAATTGATGTTAAATAAAAAAAGACCGGGAAGGTGCAAATATTGATAATTTTCAAAAATTTGGCTGAATATGAAAAAAAATAGAGCCAAAAAAAGGCTGGAAGCGGGACCAAGAACCGATATTCTAAATTCGGTTCCCGGTGTTTTGGGTTCATCATCAATTAGGGCAGCGCCGCCAAAAACGAAAAGCGTAATTTTTTTTACAGCCAAACCTTCTTTTATGGCAATTATCGAGTGAGCTAATTCATGAAAGATGACCGAAGAAAAAAATAAAATTGCCGTAACAACGGAAAGGGTGATGTTTATATTGAAAGTAATGCCGGGAAGATTTAATTTATAAAGGCTGGTTGATAGGGTCCAAACGACAAAGAAGAAAATTATAAACCATGAGGCATCCAGTTCAATACTTATTCCAAAAATTTTAAACAGTTTAAATGATTTTGAGAACATAATAAAAATTAGCTTTCTTTTAGTCTTGGAAGCATTATAAATAAATAGAGGCAAGTATTTATTGGAGGATTCTACAAAAAATTAAGTCATTTTTTGGATATTGCTTTGTAATAGATAGATATAACGAGTCCAAACAGAAAGCCGGCTATGTGAGCCCAGTAAGCAATAAGACTTTCGGTTATGGTTGTATCAAGCGAGTAGAGTCCGTTCAAAAGTTGCAAAATAAACCAGAACCCAAGCACAATATAAGCGGGGACTTCGATTAGAGTGACAAATATAACGATAAACACAAGGGTTAGTATTTTCGATCTTGGGAATAAAAGGATATAGCTGCCCAAAACTCCGGCAATTGCACCTGAAGCTCCAATAATAGGAGTGGCGGATGCCGGACCCGCGGTATATTGGGCAAATGCGGCAATAAAGGCTGCAGCCAAATAAAATAATAGAAATTTAAAATGCCCGAATTTGTCCTCGACATTATCTCCGAAAACGATTAAAAACCACATATTCCCCAATATGTGTAACCAACCGCCGTGTAGAAAAGCGCTAGTTAAGAACGGGTAAAGAGAATAATAATTGTTAAAATTTACATTCGCTGGAATTAAAGCATATTTTTCCACAAACGTATCGAGACCGGTGGCAAGAGTTAACTCCTGAATAAAGATTAGGATGTTTAAAAAAACAATTAAATAAGTGACAAAAGGAAAAGTTTTAGAGGGGATGTTGTCTTTTAGTGGAAACATATTTATATTTTACGCTAAAAAAAACAAAAAACATCCAAGGTTTTGCAGAATTTATAGTGCTTATGATTGAAAAAATCGCGATTTTAAGGTAAATTATAGGCATGCTGAAATTTAATATTACAAAAAGAGAAATTGACAAAATTATTCATGAAAATAAGCTACTTTTTGAGACCCTAGAAAAGGAAAAAAAAGAATTAAAGCTTATTCAAAACTCAATGCAAGACGGCTTGATTATTTTAGATACAAAGGGAACGGTTTTGAGTTGCAATGACTCTGTAAAAAAAATGTTGGGCATGAAAGATTGTTTCATTGGCGCAAAGAGGGATTTAAATAATATTCAAGAATTCTTTAATAAAAAAATAATTTTTGGAAAAGATGCACCGGCTACTTTTGATGAAATAGTAAATCTTAATAAAAGAAAGATTGATTATAATATAATAGCTATTGATGACAAGGGTGGGGAAACTATTTTGCATGTAATTATCTCACCCATAATCGAAAATAAAGAAGTGGTCGGAATTTTGGCGAGCCATAGGGACATTACAGAGTTGGAAAATGAAAAAAGGAATGCAAAAATTGAAAAACGCAAATGGGAAGCCGTTTTTGATCATACGGCAGATGGAGTAGTCGTGATTACAAATAGGAATCGTTTGATTGTTGGCGCCAATCCGGCTTTTGAAAAAATTATTGGGTTTAGAGAAGCAGAGATGGTCGGGAAAGATATTCATGGATATATGGAGATTCATGAATCTGATAGAGAAGATGAGTGTTTAATAAAAAAATCGATAGAAAGAAACGGGGAGGAAATTGAGGGATTATTAAAAAGAAGTAACGGAGAACATTTTTGGGCGGCATTGACGGCGTCTTCTGTAGCCGATCATAGCATCTATCACGAAGGTTTAATTATAATTACTATAAGAGATATAACCAAAGAGAAAGAAATCGAGCAAACAAAAAATGAATTTATTTCTATTGTTTCTCATGAGCTTCGGACTCCGCTAACAGCAATTAAAGGTTATTTATCTATGATGATAAAGGGGGATTCCGGTCCTTTAGAGCCAAAGCAATTACATTTTTTAAATAGAATTTATCTTAGTACCGAAAGAATGGTTAATTTGGCAGAGGATTTACTAGTAATAAATAGGCTGGAAACAAATAGGCTTGTTTTAAATATGATTCCATTAGATTTGCCAAAGATTCTAAATGAAGTTCTTGATGAGCTGGCGCTTAAAGGTCTCTCGAGGCAAATATCTTTAAATCAGATAGTCTCAAAAAACATCCCTAAGGTTTTGGCCGATTCGGATAGATTAAGACAAGTTCTATTTAACCTCATTGATAATGCCATTAAGTATAGTTACAACGGTTCAAGAGTTGATATTACTGTTAGTGCGGAAAATGACTTCATTCAAGTACAAATAAAAGATAGCGGAGTGGGCATTTCGGATTTCGATCGGGAAAAATTGTTCAAAAAATTTGTTCGAATTCAAAATGAATTGAGCATAAAGGCAGGAGGATCCGGGCTGGGACTTTATATAACAAAAAATCTAATAGAAGCCCAAGGTGGAAGCATAGTGGTTGAAAGTGAAATTGGAAAAGGTTCAACATTTATAATTAAATTACCAAAGAATAAATAATAAGGAGAATAAAAAATGTCTCAGAAAATATTAATAGTTGAAGATGACGCAATATTAGTGGAAATGTATCAAACCAAATTTGAAATGGAGGGGTTCGAAGTAACAACGGCATATTCAGGGAAGGAAGCGCTTCAAAAGCTTAAAGAAGGTTTCGTGCCCGATCTTATCGTGCTTGATATTTTAATGCCCGACGTTAATGGCTTCGAGGTTTTAAAAGAAATGAAACAAGAGCCAAATTATAGGCAGATTCCGGTAATTATGCTTACAAATTTGGGCGAATCCAAAATTGACATGAATAAAGAACTGTCTTATGCCTTAGGCGTTAGGGATTTTCTTATTAAGTCCAAGCATACTCCCGATGAAATAGTTGAAAAAATTAGGCAGGTTTTGTCTTAGATGACTTACAAGACCCAAGGCGTAGTCATAAGGAGGTCAAATTACAAAGAAGCGGATTTTTTAATTAAGCTTTTTACTAAGGAAAAAGGTAAAATTGCCGTAATTGCTAAAGGAGCAAGAAAAATTAAAAGTAAGCTCGGAAGCAGCCTAGAACCCTTTTATTTAAACGAGTATATGTTAGCGGAAGGAAAAACTTTGGATACTGTATGCAGCAGTCAGCCAAAAAAAAGACGACTCTTCTTAAGAAATGATTTAAGGAAAATGGCTTATGCATATTATTTATCGGAAATTATTGATAAATTGCTCCCGGAAAGAGAAAGGAATCTGAAAATATACGATTTATATAATGATGCATTAGACTTTTTAGAGCAGGACGAGGAACTGGCGGCAGTATATTTCGAATTAAATATATTCAAGATCTTAGGTTTTGGACCGGTGACGGACAATTGCGTCAGTTGTCATGAGGATATTTTAGAATCTGACAGTTGCGGCTTGTCTTGTGACTTTGGTGGAACAATATGCCCAGACTGCATAAAAAAGGGCTTAAGGTATCAGGATATTTCGATTGGAGCGATAAAATATATGAGGATACTTAGCAGATTTGATTTATCAGTTGCTTTAAAAGTTCGAGAAAAAGAAAAAATGATTAGAGCAATTAGGTCATTTAATAAAGAATATTTAAAAATAATTTCTCATTATCCAATTAAAACTGAAAAATTTATTGCTAATTTAAGTTAAAAAGGGATGACATGAAAGAAAAAAACAACAAACAAAAAAAATGGAACAGCGAGAACTTGGGAGGGAAAGCCAGTCTCTCATGGACTTTAGCAGATTTCGAGATTTGGGAAGAAGAACCGCCTGATTGTCTTCTGAAGTATCAAGGTAAAACGGAAGGTCAGTTAATGTCTGATGCAGAAATTGAGGATTGGGCGGCTGATAATTTTAAAGCTCTGTCGGTATTAAAAGAAGAAAATAGTGAAACTTTTGAAAGGGTTTATCAAGATTTCTTAAGCGATCTCATCTATTTAAAGCAGCTTGGGAGAATTGAGGAAGAAATTTTTGACGAACTCTCCAACCGAGATATTTATGATTTTTAAATAAGGTTAAATTTCCTATTAAAATCTCCCTTACTGGGAGATTTTTGGTTAAAGAGTCTGAACATACTCTCATTTTTCAAAAATGCCAATATATCACATAGCTGTCATTCCCGCGAAGGCGGGAATCTAGTAGTTTTGATTAAGACCAAGTTTTTTGATCGCTGTTTTTATGGGGATGTCAGCAGGGTATAAGGATAGTTTGGTTTAACATTTTGTTTAAAAGTGTTGACCAGTGGTAACTGGGTGGTATATAATGGATTCAAGTGGTTGAAAGTGGGGATAAGTGGTAGAGAAAAGTGGATAAAGCTACCAAAGAGGGGATAAATGTTTATAGGAGAATTCCAACACAATATTGATGATAAGGGTAGGCTAGCAGTTCCTTCTAAATTTCGATCTAAATTATCTGAAGGGGCAGTAGTAACAAGGGGTTTGGATAACTGCCTGTTTCTTTACACGAAAGAAGAATGGCAAAAAATGGCCGAAAAGCTAAGCAATCTTCCCGTTAGCCAGTCCGGTGCAAGAGCGTTTTCAAGATTAATGCTTGCAGGCGCGATGGAAGTTGACATAGATAAACAAGGAAGAGTAATTTTACCGGCATATTTAAGAGAATACGCAGGAATTAAGAAAGAAGTAGTTGTTGCCGGTCTTTACAGCCGTATAGAAATTTGGTCCGGAGAAAAATGGAGTAACTATAAGAAAGAAACCGAGAAAGATAGTAACGAAATTGCTGAGCAGCTAGGAAATTTAGGAATATAACCTTAAAAATTAAATAAAGTAATATATCGGCTAACATCTAGCAGCCAGGAACAGATCTTTGCACCTCAAAAAAAATAAAATCCACCTCATTTTATTTAAAAAATCCACCTCTTTGCAAAAAACTTTCCACCCAAAAAAAACAAAAACAAAATAAAATCTGACTGCTAGATGTTAGGAGATATACGCCGGAGGGTGGTTAGGTCCCGTTTTGGCCCCCCAAAATTGGGGGGCCAAATACTAAAATAAAAATAAAAAAATTATGAAAAGAAATCCAAAAATTTACAGACAATATCAAAAAACCTTTATGGTTGGGCCAATTAGTTTAAGCTTCATAACTATTTCTGTTGTGGTTGTTTTAAGCCTTCTTTATATGTCGCAATCAAGCAAACTTCTTGCTCGTAATTACGATTTTGATGAATTAGACCAGAAAAAGGCTCAAATAGAATTAGAAACCGCAAAGCTTGAAACGGAAGTAGCTAAGCTTCAATCTATAACTGAAATTCAAAAATCTCAAAATTCCGGTAAAAATCTTGAGCAGATTAAGAAAATAAATTATTTGCCTTCAACATCATCTTTGGCCTTAAAATAAGTTTGTGCTATTATATATAAAATGGCAGGCTACAGAACATTTAATACGCGAAAGAGGATTTCCTCTCTAATATTCTTTTCTATTTTTTTAACCCTTGTTATTATGGGGCGGCTTTTTTATTTGCAGATTATAAAACATGATTATTATACGGCGGTTGCAGAAGACCAATATTATAAGAATTCCGATTTGCCTGCAAAAAGAGGTGAGATTTATGTAAAGGATAATTATGCTGAAGGAGGGAAGTCAAAAATAGCCATGAATAACGTAAGTGACGAACTCTTTGCCGATCCGGTTATGGTGGGTGATAAGAAAAAAGCAGCAGCAAGAATATCCTCAGTGATTAGTCTTTCCACAGAAGAAGTGCTGGATAAATTAAATAATCCTTCGTCGCCCAGGTATGTAAAGATAAAAGAAGGTTTAAGTATGGAGGAGGGTGAAAAAATTAAAGAAATTAATTTAGGTGGATTCAGGATTGCGCCTAGGGCTTCAAGGTCGTGGCCGGAAAAAGCATTAATGGCTCAAGTGATAGGATTCGTAAATAAAACCGGTACTGCCCAATATGGAATAGAGCAGGAGTTTGATAGTATTTTAAAGGGTAAACCGGGAAAACTTAAAGCTGAAAGAGATGCCATGGGTACGATAATTGCAACAGGGAACAATGTCTTGGTAAATCCGGTTGATGGCGATTCGTTGGTTCTTACAATCGATAAAAATGTACAGGCAACAATTGAAGAGCTTTTGAAAAATGCCGTTGAAAAACACAGTGCCGACAGCGGCTCAGTTTTAGTAATGGATCCGAAAACCGGCAGTATAATTGCCATGGCCAGTTATTTTCTAAAGCAGCCCGAACTTGATCTAAATAATTATAATAAAATTGAAGATTATAAGTTTTTCAACAATTTAAATTTAAGGCAATATGAGCCGGGTTCTGTTTTTAAAGTCATTACAATGGCGGCCGGCCTTGATTCCGGCAAGATAAAACCGGAAGATACATTTAATGATCCTCAGTATATTATAGTTGGCGGAAACAAGATTTATAATGCAGACAGAAAAAGTCACGGCACAGTGTCAATGAGTTATATTTTAGAGCAATCGTTAAATTTAGGAACAGCTTATATTGAAGGCAAATTAGGCAAAGAGGATTTTTTTAAATATTTGAATAAAACATTCGGTTTTGGCATGAAAACTGGCATAGAATTTGATGGCGAGGATGAAGGTAAGGTTTATGGTCCGGAGGAAACGAATGATCATACCTATGCCGTAATGAGTTTCGGGCAAAGTATTACTGTCACGCCGCTTCAAATGTCGTCTGCAGTTTCGGTAATAGCCAATGGCGGAAATTTGGTAAGGCCCAAGATAATTGATAGTTTCATAAGGCAGGGGATTAAAGAAGAAAAAAAGGAAACTGAGGTAATAAAAAGGGCAATATCTGAAGAGACTGCAAAAGAAGTAACAAAAATGATGATCGATACCGTGGAAAAGGGTCATGGAAAACAGGCAAAAATTTCGGGTTATAAGGTAGCCGGAAAAACAGGAACCGCACAGGTTCCGATCCCCGGCGGCTACGATCCGAATAAAACCATCGGTTCATTTGTCGGCTTTGCTCCGGCAACCAGTCCGCGCTTCGTCATTTATACAAAAATTGACAATCCAAAGGACGTTGAATGGGCAGAATCGTCTGCAGCGCCCTTATTTCACGACGTCTTAGCAAACCTGCTAATGTATTATAATGTACCGCCGGATGATAATTAATTGTTAATAAACATAATTTAAGGTAAAATTGGTATTGAATATGCAAATAGATCAATTTTTTCTAGAGAAGTTTTTGAGGGCAGGGCTAGCGGCTTTTGTTACCTTTTTGCTATCTATTTCTTTAACGCCTCTTTTTACTTATTTTGCCTATAAATATGAATGGTGGAAAAAGGTAAAAGATACGGCATGGATTGGCGGCGGGACAGAAAAGGCGCCTATCTTTCATAAATTGCATGCAAAAAAGCACGAGCGTAATATTCCAACAATGGCCGGAATTTTAATTTGGGTACCGGTGGCCGTGTTTACTCTTATTTTCAACTTAAATAGACAGCAAACATGGTTACCGTTATTTGTTTTAGTTGCGGTTGGTATTTTGGGTTTATTTGATGATTATATCAATATAAAAAGTGAAAATGGCGGAATTGCCGGCATTAAAAGCCGGGTAAAAATGGCGTGGCTTTTATTTTTAAGTTTGATTGGTGGAATATGGTTTCATTTCAATTTGGGAAAAGAGTTTCTGGAAATACCATTTTGGAGTAATTTCAATATGGGCTTATTATACATTCCTTTGTTTATGTTTGTTGTTGTTGCGGCGGCCAATGCGGTCAATATTACGGATGGCCTGGACGGCCTGTCAGGAGGACTGCTTATATTTGCTTACGGCGCATATACCGTAATTGCAATGGTTCAGGGATATTTTGGAATTGCCATATTTTGTGCTTCTGTAGTGGGGACGATGCTATCTTATACATGGTTTAATATTTATCCGGCTCGTTTTTTTATGGGCGATACTGGTGCTGTGGCTCTCGGGGCGACACTCGGCGTTATAGCAATGCTTACTGACACTGTCTTTTTACTTCCAGTAATTGCAAGCGTATTTGTTTTTGAAACTTTGTCGGTGATAATCCAACTTTTTTCGAGGAAATATCTTGGTAAAAAAGTATTTTTATCTACTCCAATTCATCATCATTTCGAGGCTAAAGGCTGGCCGGAGACAAAAGTAACGATGCGTTTTTGGGTAATTGGCGCCGTGTCGGCGGTAACGGGGATAATATTATATTTATTTGAAAATATTTCTTAATGAGAAATCCCATTTCATCAAATAGGCTTCCTCGGCCTCATAGACCCAACTACTATTTGGCGATAGCGGTTATTGGACTATGTTTTTTTGGTCTTACGATGGTTTTTTCTGCTTCAGTTACTAAAAGCTATGCCGAAAGTGGCGGACAATCAACAACAACTTACCTTTATCATCAGTTAACATCGTTAATTATTGGGGTTTGTTTTTGGATTGCCGCTTACAAAATTGATTATCCTGTTTGGAGAAGACTTGCTCCAAAGCTATTTTACTTGTCAATTTTTATATTGATCATGGTTCTTTTTATGGGGAGAACCGCCGGTGGCGCTCAAAGATGGCTAGATCTTGGCGTAAGAACTTTTCAGCCGACCGAATTAATTAAAATTACGTTTATTTTATTCATGGCTTTTTGGTTTGAACAAAGACTCTCCCAGATTAATTCTTCGAATGTAGCCATTCCTTTTGTATCAATTATTGCTTTTTTGGGAATATTAATTTTAGAGCAGCCGAACTTATCGACTACCATTATTATTTCTGCCATTGGCATGTCGATGTTTTTTGTTGCCGGAGCGAGACTAACAACTATTTTTTCTCTTTTCGGGGCGGGTGCCTTGGCTGTAGCGTTCCTTATTAAAAACGAAAGCTATCGTTTTCAGCGTATGATGGTTTTTCTAAATCCCGGTGCCGACAAAACCGACATGGGTTATCAAATTAATCAGGCTTTAATTGCAATCGGATCCGGGGGTCTTTTGGGTCTAGGTTTTTCAGAAAGCCGTCAAAAACTTTATTATTTACCGGAAGTAACAACCGATGCCATTTTCCCTATAATTGCCGAAGAATTGGGCTTCATCAGAGCAATTTTAATTATTTTAGTTTACTTGTTTATTGTTGTTCAAGGTTTTAAAATAGCAAAGAAGGCTCCGGATGAATTTTCGAGGCTTATAGCCGTCGGAATTTCTACATGGTTTATGGTTCAAGTATTTGTCAATATTGGGGCAATGTTATCCATTTTGCCTTTAACCGGAGTTCCGTTAATTTTTATAAGTTTCGGCGGATCATCGTTGGTGTTTTCCTTGACTGCAGTGGGTATTCTGCTTAATATATCAAAATATACTAAAGAGGAGGTCTTAAGTGAGAATTCTGGTCGCCGGTGGGGGAACGGGGGGTCATATCTACCCGGCTTTAGCAGTAATAGAAGAGCTAGAAAAAAGCGGATATAAAGATATAATTTATGTTGGTTCAAACGCTGGAATGGAGATTAAGATCATTCCTCAATTGGATTTAAAATTTCATTTTATTCATGCGGGTAAATTTAGGAGATATCACAGCAATGTCATCATCAACCTTATTAATCCTCAAACAATTTTATCTAATATTGGGGATGTGTTTAAGGTAATAAGGGGTTTTTTTCAGTCAAGGGCTATAATAAGGGAATATCAGCCGGAAATTGTTTTCATAAAAGGGGGATATGTGGGTTTGCCCGTGGGGCTGGCTGCAGCGTCAATGGGATATCCGTTGTTTATTCATGAGTCAGACAGTGAAATGGGTCTTTCCAACAGAATATTATCACGTTTCGCGGAAAGAATAATGGTTTCCTATCCGGAAAATTTTTATACAGATCTGCCAAAGGCAAAACTTATTTTTACTGGTAATCCCGTAAGGAAAGATCTCTTAAAAGGCAGTAAAGATGAGGGAGAGAAGATATTTGAGCTTAAGGGGTCGGACCCCGTGATATTTATTGTTGGTGGCAGTCAGGGTTCGCATTTTATTAATTCCCTAGTGGCTGAATCAGTTAACGATTTACTAAAAAAATATCAGGTTATTCATGTATGTGGAGACAATGATTTCTCTTGGCTCATGTATCTTAAGTCCGGCTTAACTGTTGAAGCGCAAAAAAGATACCATCTTTATAGTTTTTTGACCGGAGAATTAAAGGACGCTTATGCGGTTTCTGATTTAGTTATTTCCAGAGCAGGGCAAAATTTTATTTCAGAGTTTTGTGCTCTAGGAAAACCGATGCTTCTTATTCCTTTGGGCTCATCAGCAAATTCGCATCAGTATCGGAATGCGCAAATAATGATGAGACAAGGAGCCGCTTATTCGCTGGAAGAACGCGAATTAAATAAAGACCTTTTGATGTCTCAACTGGAGTTAATATTTGAAAAAGAAGGTGAAATTGAATTTCTATCTAAAAAAAGTAAAGAATTTGGCAGAACTGATGCCGCAAAAGAAATGGCAGGTGTAATAGTGGATTATTTGGAAATGGTAGCCAAAGAAAAGGAAAAAAAGAAATGAAATATTATTTTATTGGCATTGGCGGATCGGGAATGGCGCCAATGGCGAACATATTATTAGATCAAGGCCATGAAGTATCCGGATCGGATAGGGAAGATTCGGAAAATGTAAAAAAACTAAAGGAGAGAGGCGCCAAAATCTTTTTAACTCATTCCTCGGATAATATTGAAGCTGATTTGGATGTCGTTGTTTATAGCTCGGCGATACCTCAAGATAATGTCGAATTGGTGAAAGCAAGAGAATTGAATAAAAAAATTGTTCTCCGCTCTGAACTTTTAGGTGAATTAATGCAAGAAAGTAAAGGAATTGCAATTGCAGGGACTCATGGCAAGACAACCACAACGTCGCTTATTGCCCTTGCCTTAAAAGATGCCGGACTAGATCCGTCGGCTATAATTGGCGGCGAAATTCAGAAAATTAACTCAAATTATTTAAGCGGAAAAGGTGAATATTTTGTTGCTGAGGCTTGCGAATACCAGCGTGCGTTTCTAGATTTATCTCCTTTTGCCGTCATAATAACGAATATAGAGGCGGACCATTTAGATTATTTTAAAGACATTAATGATATTGTTGATGCTTTTGAGACTTTTGTTTCCAAAATTAATCCGAATGGGTTTTTAATAATAAACGGGGATTCGGAGATCACAAGACGCCTAGGATCTGTAGCAAAATGCAAGGTTGTTTGCGTCGGTTTTGGCATATCAAATGATTGTCGAATAACCAATTTGGAAAATGACGGGATCGGATTAACTTTCACGGTAATTATGGATAATCAATCATATGATGTAAAATTAGGAATTTCAGGTTTGCATAATGCGTTCAATGCAGGTTTGGTTATTGCCTGTCTTATCCAGTTGGGTGTAGATGTTTCGTCTATTCTGGCTACCTTTAGGGACTTTAGAGGCGCTAAAAGACGACTAGAGGTTATAAGCGACGACCCGTTAATTATTGATGATTATGGTCATCATCCAACCGAGATAGGTGCAACTTTTGATGCATTAAAGAGAGCCTACAATCTTCCTATTTTCGCTATTTTTCAACCGCACCAATACTCTCGGACAAAAGAATTTTTTAATGAATTTGCTTCTGTGCTTTCTAAGGCAGATAATGTAGTTTTAGCTAAGATTTACGAGGCTAGAGATTTCGATAATACGAATAGAGAAAATCTTGAGGATGAGTTAGTAAAAAAAATTAACAGTTTAGGGGGGAAAGCAGTGTTTATAGATTCTTTTGAAGAGACTGCCGATTATGTTTTTAAAAAGTACAAAAGCGGAGTTATTTTAACTATTGGAGCAGGCACTATTAATAAACTGGGACCAATGATATTGGATAGATATGGCAAAACAGCAAGTTCGTAGAAAAAGAAATAATAATTATAGAAAAAGACTCATAATGCCCTCGAGCCCTCTAGAGTACAAGAAATCCAGGTCATTCAAGAGTTTTTTTATAAAAATCTTTAGCTTGGCTCTCTTAACCTTTTTATATTGGTTTTTTATCTCCGATGACATGATGATAAAAAAAATAAACGTTAAGGGCGTTGAGGGAGAAGCAAGAATTAAAATAGAAAGCCAGGCAGGAAACTATATCTCCAGCGGAATTCTTTCAAGAAACTTTTATTTTTTATCGACGAATAAACTGAAAAGCAGACTTCAAGACAATATGCCAGAACTTAAAGAAATTGCAGTTACAAAAACATCTGCCAATAAGGAAGTGCTTATTGAAGGATTTCTTCGGGATATAAAATTTAACTGGATTACCGGCACAGAAAGCTACGTTGTTGATAAGGATGGTATAGTTGTTGCTTCAGGAGCTCAAGGCCTAGTTTTAAATATTATTGATAAAACCAATACACCAATTAACGTAGGGGACAAGGTAGGCTCTCCGGATTTAATGTTATTTATTGATAATTTGGGCAGTAGTTTTTCGTCAACCGGCTTAGAGGCAAAGGAAATAATTATTAAAAATGAATTTAAAAGAGACATTGAAGTGAAAACAACAAATAATTTTTCCGTTTATTTGGATTCTACTAGAAACCTCGAAAATCAACTTTCTAATTTAACGAGAATTGTAGTGGAGACAAAAAGAGATAATAAAAAGATTAGCGAATATATTGACCTAAGAATTGAAAATAAAATTTTCATGAAATAATTGTGAAACATATAAATTGTTTCACAAAATAGAAGAGCGGAGTACTCAGAAAACGGCCTTTTTTTAATGTTAAAATAAGACAAATAAAATTTAAAAATTTTTTCGGTCGGTGGGTTGGGGGACTATTGCCTTTATTTTATTTAATGGCTGATAATATCTGATTAACCATTTGGTAAACATATGTATTGGAACAATGAAAAAAAATAAATGATAGGTCATAAGAAGGCAGTGAAACTGTAATAAGTTTAGATGTTTATATCAAGTTAGCTCTGCAAGAGCTTTTTTAGCAATGCAAAGGTAAAAAAAGATGACTCATATTACCTCTTTTTTCAATAACCGGCAAGGACGCATAAGATACATTGTGCGACATGACCTACTGCAGTAAAAAGAGGTCTACTTTTTTTACCTCTTTGTGTCTTGCCTGTTTGGCGATGAAATAAATATTTAATTATTAACTATTTAAAAACTATCGTTTCCCCCGGCTTTATCTCGCGGGATCCGTCATCTTTAATATTATTATCATTATTTATTATATTATTGTTATTTTTATCGCTGGCCGTATTGGGCCGATTATTCGTATTTGTGGCTTCATTTGAACTATCGCCTTGCTTCTTGGCTAAGGCAGACTGAATGGCGTCTCTTAAATTCTGCTCGTTTGGTTTTACCGCGGCATGTTTATTGCTGCTCGTGTTTCTAGAAGAATTGTTATAATCAGTGTGGTTGCTTCTATACGGTTTTTTAAATTGTGAATAATTTGAATTCTGATTTTCATTAGGTCTGCTATGAAATTGTTTCACGGGCTGTTTCATAGTTTTCTCTTGCGTCTGATTTCTCTCTATAATTTGTGAGGAATTGTCATGATGACGCGGAAGCTGGGGTTCATTTCTTTTCTCTACCCTTGGCTTATATACCGGACGTTCTTCCCGATTAAAATTAGACGGCTTCTTATCTTCTACCGGTCTTTTGGTCGCATAATTGTTGGTCCTTCTTTCTCCTCCTGCATCAGAATCTGAAACTTCTTCACCGTTTTCGTTTTGGGGAATGCTGGTACTGAATTTATTAATTAAGTCCTCTACTTCATCTTTTGAGCGAGCAAAATTATCCCTTGAATATTTATAAATTTCCTTGGAGTGGTCAATTTTTGATGGCAGAAGGTTTAATATTTGTGCTGAAAAAGGTTGTCTTGTAACGCCGTCAATAAGCATTTTTAAGTAAATGTGTCTATTATCCAAGTTTATGAGGTCTTCGGACGTGAAAAGCTTAGAGAATTCATTTTCTAAGAAGGTTGCATCTTTTGCTCCCACACGGTAGGAAATTAAGGTGCCGACGTTACCAAAAACTGCATCTCTTACCGTCTCTTCCATTTGAGTGATATATTGGTTGGCAACGATTAAATCTAGACGATATTTTCTGGCTTCGGATAGAATTTTTGCAAATGATTCGGTGGCAAAGTTTTGGAACTCGTCGACATAAAGGTAAAAGTCTTTTCGTTCTTCTGCCGGTATATCTGCCCTGGACATGGCGGCAAGCTGAATTTTAGTTATCATCATAGAACCAAGAAGGGCCGAGTTGTCCTCACCTATTCGACCGGATGACAGATTAATAATTAATATTTTTTCTTCATCCATTATTTTCCGAACATCCACGGTGCTTACTGGCTGTCCAACGATATTTCTAATTAAAGGCGAGGCAATAAATTGACCAACCTTGTTTAAAATTGGAGCAACTGCCTCGGTAGCAAAACGGTCATTATATGTTGCGTATTCTTTTTCCCAGAAATTTCTTACAACAGGGTCCTTAATGTTTTTTATTATTTTCTGTCTGAAATTTTTCTCGGTAAGCATACGGATAACGCCAAGCATGGTTGAATCGGGAGTATCAAGTAATGCAAGAATTGTGTATCTCAGTACGTATTCCAGTCTTGGTCCCCAGCTATAACCGAATTGTTTTTTGAATATGGAGACAAATCCTGAAGCGATCATTTCTTTAAAATCGGGGTTTGGGCATTCTAAGGCATTGAAGGCAATTGGGAATAAAGTATCGGCGGGATTAAAATAGACAACATCTTTAATTCGATATTCCGGAATATATTTTATAACCATTTCGGCCAAATCTCCGTGCGGATCGATAATACATACTCCGTGGCCGGCATAAATGTCGGAAATCGATAAAAGAGCTAAAGAGTAAGATTTACCTACTCCGGACTTACCTATTATATACATGTGGCGGCTGCGGTCTTCTTTTTTTATACCGAATTTTTGCTTGTTTCCTCTAAAATTGGTTTGACCAAATAAGGTTAGCTCTTCAGGTGACGAAGACCCTTCAAGCGGCAAGTTTGCCGGCGGTGCGGATTTTTTTGATGAAACCCAGTTAATATTTGGTGTTTCAACGGAAACGTGCGGCAAATGATAAATGCTTGCTAATTCCTCAATATTTAATATGAACCCATCGTCGAAAAATCTGGCTAGGTATTCATCCAATACGGTTTTACCCGGTATGGTTTTGCTGGAAACAAAGCCGTTTAGCGTTGTATTGAACTGCTTAAAGCTGCCGGCAACAGCTTGCAGTCTGTATTTGACTTTCCCCGGGTTCTTCGAGGCGTAAATTACCCTGATTTTAACATTGTATCCTAGTTT
>Ga0210049_1001104_pt1 | contig 24785 bp, 20 predicted proteins | sample CryGeyCG2014_300_2_FD_183964 | JGI IMG/M metagenome (GOLD analysis project Ga0210049, IMG submission 183964) | Groundwater microbial communities from aquifer - Crystal Geyser CG06_land_8/20/14_3.00 (SPAdes) (version 2) | ecosystem: Environmental > Aquatic > Deep subsurface > Groundwater | place... | reverse complement strand
ATAAGCTGAATAGAATTAAATTTTATTCTATTCAGTATATCCATTTTAAACTCTTTTTCCAACATATTTTTTGTCTTTTTCGCCTTTCTCAACTGTGAAGTATATACTTACCCCGTACAGGGGCTTGACAAATTTAAAATTTTTGCTATAGTATTATCATGATAGATAAAAAAATCTATCATTAAAAATTCTTTAAAATAAAAAAGGAGGTAAAGAAGATGAAAAAAGAAATTGGCGTGTTGGTTGTTTTAACTGTTTTGTTATGGGGAGTAATTGGGACAAAACTGTATTTTGGGGAGATCAAAGTGAAACTCTCGCAAACGGATGGGAAGATGTTAACCGCGTTGGTTGATAATACCACTCAAACAAAAGCCGGAATTGAGGTAGTGAAAAAAAATGTTGGTCGATTAGAACAGAAGATTGGCGAAGTGAAAAAAGAGATTGGCGTGATGAAAACTACTATCAATGAGATAAATCAAAATCTTAAAGAAGTAAAACAAATAATAGTAGTATCAAGCGCGCCAGTAGTGATTTCAAGTGTTCCAGTATCTGATGTGAATGTTCCAATCGCGATTTCAACCTCAACCACACCAACCACTGATGAGGGCACAAAGTTTTATATCTGTCCTCCAATCGGTTATAGAGATGTGGATGTAAAAAAAGTGGTGATTAAGGGAGAAAATAGCGAAGGCAAAAAGTTCAAAGAGGAATTCAAAACGGGAGAAAAAAAATCAATTTCGCTTAAGATGGGTTTGAATGTCATTAAGTATATAATGTATCTTAATGATGGTGAAGAAACTGATGGTAAAATCGAAATTGATATGCCCGCAGCTGGAAGCGCCACTTTTATTGCAGGAATTGCAGGAGGTGAGAGAAAATGAAGAAAATTTACTTGATGTTGATGTTGATGATTGGTCTTTCCTGTCTAGCTCTAGCAGACACGATCAAAATCAACCTAGATAGGTCTGTCTCAATTGTTCCGGCTGCTCCGCTCGTAGATCCGTTATTCAGAATTGACGGATTACTTAGCGGAAAAGAAGTCGGGGGCGCGATTGAAGCTAAGATCTATCACGGATTTACTTTAGGGGGATACTACTTACTAAGCATCTCGGGAGTGAATGTCGGCTACGGGGGTAAAACTTTTGCCATGAAGTGTGGAGGAGAGAAACTGAAAGAACAGAAAAAACTTTCGTTTTCTCTCGCAGGAAGGTTTAGATTGGCGAAAAAAATGGAGGTTGAGGCTTCTTACAGTACTAAAAATACCGTTGGCCTCACCCTAAGATACTTGTTTGGCAAGTCTTTAGGCGTTGGGCTCGGATACCTTTACATTCCAAAACCAGAAAAATCAGAAACGGCGAGACAAACAACAATAGCTCCCGGAAATGAAATGGGAGACACAACTCAACCGCCTTTACCACCGGTGGAACCACCACCACCCCCACCACCGAATTAAAAATTCATCTTCTTCAGCTAAAGGAGGGTTTAGTCCTAAATAAACTAAGCCCTCCTCCCACAAAATAATCAATCATTTTCAATCTCAATAATTAACATCACTTACATAATTAGAAATATATGAAAAATTTAAACAAAAAATTTCAAAAAACAATCAGCCTTTTTATAGGCCTAGTTTTAATTTTATCCAGTTTGCCTTTGACAGTCAACGCGCAAGCTTTCTTTGATGTCAGCTATCCAATTTTAAAAACCTCTAATTACACAGATAATCCTAACACTGCTAACTGGCAACAAACTATTTCTGCTAAGCCAGGTGATGTCGTGAGTTTTCTGATTTATTATTACAATAACAGTAGTGAAACAGCCAAAAATGTCAAAGTCAGGCTTGATTTACCTTCTTCAAAAAACACTACCCAAACTGTAAAAAGCTACATTTTTGCAGATAATGCTAACTGGGTTTCTGGTTCAGCTACAATTAACCTTTCTTCTGCAGAAAATTTTACTTTGATGCCAGAGACGATCGCCTGGTATCCTAATCAAAGTACGCAACCTTCTGCTTTACTCTCTGGTCAAAATGGCAGCGAGATTGTTCAAACTGCCGGACTTTCTTTAGGTGATATTCCGGCTGGTACTGCTTCACGCGGTTATGTGAAAGTCAGAGCAAAAGTTAGTCAAACTACGACCAACGGCACACCTAAATTTGATATTACCTACCCTATCCTTCAAGCCAGCAATTACACAAAAAATCCTGCTACTTATTCCTGGTCAGACACTGTTTCTGCTGACGCAGGAGAGACGGTCAGTCTTAAAATCTATTATTATAATAGTGGTGATGGCGTTGCTAAAAATGTTAAAGTCCGTCTTGATTTGCCAACCACTCAAAGTCAAACCCAAAAACCAAAAGCTTATCTTCAAGCAGATAACGCTAATTGGGTTTCTGGCTCAGTTGAGATTAATCTCTCTTCTAACCAAACCTTGGCTTTAATTCCGGGCAATGTTTATTGGTATCCTAATCAAAGTAGCCAAGCAGCTGCCTTACTAAGCAGTCAAACTGGTCAGGAAGTTGTTGAAGCCCAAGGTCTTTTATTGGGAGATATTCCAGCTGGCGTTACTTCACGCGGTTATGTAGTAGTCAGGGCGAAGGTCAGTCAAAATACGATTCAAACTTATGCCAAGTTTGATACTGCTTACCCTGTTCTTCAAGCCAGTAATTACACAAAAAATCCTGGCAGCTCTTCTTCCTGGTCAAACACTGTTTCTGCTGATGCTGGAGAGATAGTCAGTTTTAAAATCTATTATTTTAATAATGGCAACATAGCAGCCCAAAATACTAAGATTAGGCTTGATTTACCAAGTCAAAAAGCAACTAGCCATAAAATTAATGCTAATGTCTGGGCAGATAATGCTAATTACGTCATGAACACTGTTAATCTTTCACTGACTTCTGCTCAAACTCTCACTTTACTGCCAGAAACAATCAAGTGGTATGCTAATAACCAAAGCACTCAAACAAGTACTTTACCAAATAGTCAAACTGGCAGCGCAATTACTCAAACCAATGGTCTTTTAATAGGCAATATTGGTCCTGGATCTCCTCTTTCTTCTGCCTCCGCTACTTATACTATCGCTCTTGCTGATGACTCTTCACGCGGCTATATCATGGTCAGAGCTCAAATCAGCCAAGATCAATCTGTTACGGCACCGACAGTTTCTACAACAGGAGCAACTAATATTTTTAGTAATTCCGCTACTTTAAATGGCACTTTAGATGGCCTAGGGACAAGTAGTAGCGCTGATGTTTGGTTTGAATGGGGTACGACCACTAATTACGGTTCTTCAACCAGTCGTATTGTCAGATCGACCACCGGAGCTTTCTCTTCAACCTTAACTGGTCTCTCCGCTTCAACCACTTACTATTATCGAGCAGTAGCGGAAAGTAGCGCTGGTAGAAGCTATGGCAATAGTTCTGCTTTTACTACCCCATCAAGCGGTCAAGTTAATCTTCCTTCAGTGTCAACCTCCTCAGCAACTAGCATCACAAATAATTCTGCCTTTTTAAATGGCTCTTTGGATAATTTAGGCAATGCTTCAACAGTTGATGTTTGGTTTGAATATGGGACCACCACTTCTTTTGGCAATTCTACTTCAAGAATTACTCGAAATTATACCGGATCATTTAATACCAATATCTCTAATTTAGTAGCTAATACGATTTATTATTTCCGAACTGTTGCCTCAAACAGCGCGGGAACAGTTTATGGGTCAACCTATAATTTTATTACTACTACTTCACAAAACATTAATTCTCCTACGGTTTCCACCAATTATGCTTCTTCAATTAACAATAACTCTGCCACCTTAAATGGTTCTTTGAATAACTTGGGTGGCGCCTCCTTAGTTGATATTTGGTTTGATTGGGGCACGACCGTTAATCTTGGCAATTCTATCAATCATATGACCGGAGGAGCGACTGGTACTTTTCTTTCAACCTTAACCGGTCTTTCTGCTAACACCACTTACTATTATAGAGCCATTGCAAGTAATAGTGCTGGCACAACTTATGGATCAGTTTTGACTTTCACCACTCAGAGCTCTCAAACTTCAAATCAACCTGAAATTGCGACTCTTCAAGCAACGGAAATTACAACCAACTCAGTAATTTTAAATGGTCAAGTCAATGCTCATAACTTTTCCACTCGAGTTTATTTCGCCTGGGGTGAAAATTACTCTAACCTTAATAATCAGACCGCTTATTCAAGTTATAGCGACAATGAATTTAAAACTTTTAATTATCGCTTAATTAATCTTAAACCGTCCACACTCTATTACTATCGAGCAATTGCTTCAACTGGCAGTACAACTATTTATGGCGAAATAAAAAATTTCACAACTCAAAAATCTACTAGCAAAACGACAACCAGCAAATCAACGACTACTACCACCACAAAAAAAACTACCAGCGTTTCTAAAACTATTCCTAAAACTCAACCAGTTGCGGCTGCTGTTTGCACGGTTGGAGAATGGCAAAAGGCTGGTTGCGGTGAAAGCGGATGTCGAAATTATGAACGTTTAGAAAAAAGGGCTACTGATCCCTCTGGTTGCGACATTGAAATAAGATGCCTGCCTGATCCAGAATGTAATAAAATTACAAAAATAGCTTTCCTTAATACCTCAATTGCCTCTGAAACAACTGAACCAGGAGAAATTATTGATTATAAAATTACTTATAAAAATACTCTGCCAGAAAATATTACCAATACTATGATCAACTTAACCATTCCTGAAAGCGCTGTTTTTCAAAAATTTACTGTTACTTCAATTATTTCGAAAGGAAACATTGAATCATTTATGACTTCTAAATCAGATGAGTCAGTCAGTGTTGATACTTTAACTCTTAAATTAGGAAACTTAGCTGGCAATGAAGAAGGAGAAATAATAGTTAAAATAAGAATTGATGACGATGTTGCCGAAGGAAGCATCCTTAATTTTCCAGTTCAACTAAGTTATAATGATCCACAAATCACTGTCTTCTCTAGCGACAACATAAAAATTAAAAAAATAAGAGGCGCTTTTGCTAATGTGGCCGGTGCTTTAGGCGGTCTAGCAGGTTTCGGTATTCCTGTTTGGCTTATTATAATCATTGTTTTGGCAATCGCTCTGTCTCTTACCTATCTTAGAAAAAATAAAGGGAAAAAACCACCGGTTCTTCCTCAAAATAATAATAAGTCGAAGATCCTGAGGAGTTCCGACGAAGGGATGAACGGAAAAACTGAGTTAAAAATTAATGGAAATTTAAACCACAATGGGTCTAAAACCACAGTTGAAATTCCAAAACCTGATCTGTCTTCAAAATCAAATCAGAAATAAGAACCCTTCGCTTCGCTCAGGAACCTTGAAATTAAACTTCAGACATATTTTTTAAGGTAGTTTAATTATAAAAAAATAATCCCAATTATCCGAACGTATCCGGTAGATTGGGATTATTTTGTACTCTCAACTCTCTTCCATAAATCTTTGGCTCCCCTCTTTCTAATTTTTATTTGCCAAAAAATCAAAATCCAAAGATAAATTCTAGCTAAATATAATAAAATTGTCCAGAAAAACTCCTTTAAATTTTTTGGATAAGTAAAAAACAACCTAATCCCCTCTTTAATCTCTTGCCATAAATTTCTCATCTTGCCAATCTTGAATCTTGCCCGATTATTCAATCGGGCAACCCGGTCGGACGACCGGGTTGATTTTTCAACGTATCCACCAGTTGCTCTTGTTTTTTGTTTTAGCCAGTCTTTAAAATTTTTTGGATATTTAACAAAAACTTCAGCCTCTTTTGAATAAACCACTTGATAACCCTTACTCAAGACTACTTGAGTAAGTAAAGCGTCATCGATCATTGTTTCTTCGGGAATTAAAGAAAAAAGGTTTTTTTTAAGAGCGCAAAGATTTCCTGAAGCAGGAAAAATTTTATTTTTCAATCTCATCTGATGAGCGGCAAAACACAAAAAGTGAGACCAATAACCAAATAAATTATTTGAAGGGTTGACAGAAACAGGTCGGCCACAAACTAAGCCATTTTCTTTTTTTTCTAAAGCTCTAACTAAGAGCTTGATACTCCCCTTTTTTATGATAACATCGCCGTCAGTTAAAACAACAATTTCTCCTTTTGCCTGCCCAAAAGCTAAATTTATCGCCGCTGATTTGACAATTTTTTCATTTTTTAAAAATCTCACTTCGGGATATTTTTCTTTAACTAAATTTTCTGTTTCCTGATCTGGCGCCACCACTAAAATTTCATCAGCGACTTTTTCTCTCTTAATTGCCTCTAAAGCTTTAGGGAGGGTATTAAGTTCTTTATAAGTTGCGATAACAACAGAAATCATAAATATCAAGGCTTAAAAGGAAAAGATTCAAGAACACTATAAATCGGACCGGCGAGCCTTAATTGGCTTTTCATTAACTCAATACTTGAAACCTCAAAAGACAAATTGTCTTTGATTTTTGTTTGAGGCAATTTAAATCCTTTCTTTTTTACCCTCCCTAAAGTAAAATGTAATCTAAAAGGTCTCTTGTCTGTTTCTATTCCTATTGCTTCTAATCTCTCGCCTATTTTTGTCCGAAGATTATTAATAATATTATTCTCTTCTAATCCTTCTAAAAAAATAACTCGCGGACTAGTTTTAGTCGGGAAACAATCAATCTCTCTAATTTCTATAAAACAAGACTTTATTCCTTTGGTAGTTTCTTCTAAAATTTTTTTAACTTCCTTTATTCTTTCTTCTTCAAGCCATCCTAAAAAATGAAGAGTCAAGTGGATATTCTCTGGCTCTACCCATTTAACATCCTCACTCTGTGAGCCTGCTCTTTTTAAATTATCAATAATTTTTTTTAGCTCTCCTTTAATTTCCGATGGCAAATTAAGAGCAATAAAAGTTCTTATTTTCATGACTCTATTTTATCACAAATTTGACAAAACAACAACTTTTGTTATAATTAAATTACCTTAATATTAAATTTAAATAAGAAGTTTAATTTCAAGGTTCTGGCGAAGCCAGGTCCTTATAATAAAAATATTATGAATAATTTTACTCTAAAAGCACAAGAAGCGATCCAAAGCGCTCATGACATCGCTCTAGATAACAATCATCAATATGTCGATATCCCTCATCTAACTCTCGCTCTTCTTGAACAAGAAGATGGGGTGGTTGAAGCATTGCTAAAAAAAATGGATGTCAAAATTAATAAAATCAAAGAAGAAATTTTTGAATTAATTAAAAAATTGCCAACCATAAAAACGACTCGAGATGGCGGCGTCGCTGATCTTTACATCACTGTTCAGCTTCAAAAAGTTCTTTTTGAAGCAACGAGAGAAGCTAAAAAACTTAAAGATGAATTTGTCAGCACTGAACATATCTTCCTTTCAATTCTAAAAACTCTTTCACCTTCTCGTGATGTGCTTAATAAATTTGGCGTTAATAGTGAAAATATCTTAAAGGTTTTAGTCGAAGTCAGAGGAACAGAAAGAGTGACGACGCCTGAGCCAGAAAGCCAATATCAAGCCCTGGAAAAATATACTCTTAATCTTACGCGCCTTGCTCACGAAGGAAAATTTGATCCAATTGTTGGTCGAGAAGCAGAAATCCGTCGAGTCATGCAAGTTCTCTCGAGACGAACTAAAAATAATCCTGTCTTGATTGGTGAAGCGGGGGTCGGAAAAACAGCAATTGTAGAAGGGCTAGCTCAACGAATTGCAATGCAAAACATTCCAGAGTCATTAAAAAATAAAGACATAATTTCTTTAGATTTAGGAGCGCTCGTTGCTGGGACAAAGTTTAGAGGAGAATTTGAAAGCCGAGTCAAATCAGTTCTTAAAGAAATTAAAAAATCTGGTAATTATGTTCTTTTTATAGACGAGCTTCATACTTTAATTGGCGCCGGTGGCGCTGAAGGAGCTATTGATGCTTCTAATTTACTTAAGCCAGCTTTGGCTCGCGGTGAACTTCATTGTATTGGCGCTACTACTTTAAAAGAATATCAAAGGTATATTGAAAGAGATCAAGCGTTGGAAAGAAGATTCCAGCCAGTTTATATTGAGGAACCATCAGTTGAAGATACGATTGCTATTTTAAGAGGGATAAAAGAAAAATATGAGATCTTCCATGGTATTAGAATTACTGATGAAGCTATTTTAAACGCAGTCAAATTTTCAAAACGATATATCACTGATCGTTTTTTACCAGATAAAGCCATTGATCTTATTGACGAAGCTAGCTCTACTTTAAAAATGGAAACTGAAAGTCAGCCAGAAGTTTTAGAGAACTTTAAAAAACAAATAGAACAATTAGAAATAGAAAAAACATCCATTAAAGGAACCAAAAAGGAAGATCAGTCAAAAAGAAAAAAAATCAATGGAAGTCTTTCAATTTTAAAGAAAAAAGCTGATGAATTAGAAAATCGTTGGAAAAAAGAGAAAGAATATATTTCTTCAATTAAAAAATTAAAAGAGGAGTTAGGCAACTTAAAAAAAGAAGCGGAATTAGCCAGTCGAGAAGGAAATTTAGAAAAAGTGGCAGAAATAAAATATGGAAAAATCCCGTTTACTGAAAAAAGAATCAGGGATGTTCAAAAAGAACTTTCTAAAATTCAAAAAGACAGGCGCCTCTTAAGAGAAGAAGTGACGGCTGAGGATATCGCCAACGTTGTTTCTCACTGGACCGGCATTCCGGTTAACAAAATGCTTGAAGGAGAAAGCGAAAAGCTTTCTAAAATGGAAAAGGAAATTCATCAAAGATTTATTAATCAAGAAGAGGCTGTATTTTCAGTGGCCAATGCTATCAGAAGGTCGCGAGCCGGGATCTCTGAAGAAGATAAACCTGTCGCCTCTTTCATCTTCCTAGGACCAACTGGCGTCGGAAAAACAGAATTAGCTAGGGCGCTCGCTGAATTTATGTTTAATGATGAAAAAGCTTTGATTAGATTAGATATGTCAGAATATATGGAATCACATACCGTGGCCAAAATGATTGGTTCGCCGCCTGGCTACGTCGGCTATGAAGAAGGCGGCCAACTAACTGAGCTAATAAAACACAGACCTTATAGTGTTATTTTGTTTGATGAGGCAGAAAAAGCACATCCTGATGTTTTGAATATTTTACTTCAAATTATGGACAACGGCAGACTGACGGACGCCAAAGGAAGAACGGTTAATTTTAAAAACACAATCATTATTATGACTTCTAATATTGGCAGTGATCTTATTTATGAACACGCGAAAAAGAAAGAGATTGGCTTTACCTCAGAAATAGAAGAAAAAGATTCGGCAAAAAATGTTGAAGCAAAAGTAAAAGAGCATTTACGCGAAACTTTACGACCAGAATTCTTGAATCGGATAGACGAAATTATTGTCTTTAACGCTTTAAGCGAAAAAGAAATTAAACAAATTGTTGATCTCCAAATAAAAAAAGTTGAAAAAAGACTTAAAGAAAAAGAAATTAAATTAGTTGTGACGGAAGAAGTAAAGAAAAAAATTGCTGATTTGGGGTTTGATCCTCATTATGGCGCCCGACCTCTCAAACGCGTCATCCAAAAACAAATTCTCGATCCGCTAGCTCTTAAAATTGTTAGCGGCGACATTCAAGAAGGAGATGCTTGCCGGATAATTGTTGAAAACGAAAAAATAATTATAAAATAAGTTGATTAATTATCAATTTTCAATTATCTCCGATTTCATCGTGAGTCCTCGACGAAGTCGGGACAATTTTCGATAAATTTACAATGAATCAATTTTTAACCAATAAATTTAAATTATTGATTACGTTATTGTTTTTATTTTCTTGCTTATTTATTTTGCCTCTTAAAATAAAGGCTGTTTCTTTTGACCCAGATTTCATCATTTCTGATTACGAACTAACCGACTACCAGTTTTTAACTCAAGAAGAAGTTCAATCTTTTTTAAAAGATTCTGAAGGCAGTTTAGATACCTATGAAACAATTGATATTGATAATAAAAAAAAATTAGCTTCCGAAATCATCTTTAATGCGAGTCAAAAATACAAAATTAACCCAGCCGTTATTCTAACTATTATTCAAAAAGAAAAAACCTTAATTACTCATCAGAACCCGACAGATGACCATTACAATTGGGCAACAGGTTTTGGTTGTTATGATGAAGGAGAGCCAGTAAAAAAATTTAGGGGGTTCGCCAAACAAATTGATCAAGCCGCTTGGCGTTTACGTTATTTTCTTGAACATCCATGGTTATTTAGATTTAAACAAGGTCAAACCTATAAAATAGATGGGGTTAAAATCTCTCCCCTCAACCAGACAACCGCTGCTTTATATAATTATACTCCTCATTTAAAGAGCAACAAATTATTTTGGCGAATTTGGCAAAAATGGTTTACTCCCCTTAAAGAAAACCTGGAAGGATCTTTAGTCAGAGCTAAAGACGAACTTGGGATTTGGTTAATTCAAAACAATAAACGTCGGCCATTCCATTCTAAGAACGTTTTTTTAATCAGTTTTCGATTCAACCAAGTCAAAGAGGTTAACTATAAAACTTTGGAGAAATATGAGATAGGCGAAGTAATGACCTTTCCCAATTATTCACTGGTGGAAACAAAGAAAAATGAATTTTACCTCCTAGCCAACAACCAAAAAAGACCCTTAACAATCCAAATGTTTAGAAAAATTGGCTTCCACCCAGAAGAAGTTATTAAAGTAGAAGAAACAGATTTAATAAATTATATGGTAGGTAGCCCTATTATTAGTCCTTATCCAAGTGGCGTTCTTCTACAAGATAAAAAAACAAAAGGTGTCTATTACGTCAAGGATGATCTAAAATATCCGATCATAGATAAAGCAATTCTTGAAACTAATTTCCCTTATGAGCAAATTATAAAAATCGAATCAAAAGAATTAGCAGAACTAAAAACAGGAGAACCTCTTAAACTTCAAGATGGTATTTTAATCAAATTAAAAAATGAACAGACAGTTTTTCTTATTTCAAACGGCAAAAAATTGCCTATTTTTTCTCAAAATACTTTTGAGCTGTTAGGTTATGAATGGAAATCTATAATCGCTGTTAAAGAAGAAGTTTTAGAACTTCATCCCTTGGGAGAAGTTCTATCCTTGAAAATTGATAATTGATAATTAAAAATTAATATATGCTATCTTTCGCTTCTATTTGTCCTCACCCGCCCCTCATTATTCCGGAAATAGGAAAAGAAAATCTGAGAGTGGTTGAAAAAACGGTTGAGGCAATGAAAAAATTAAATGAAAAAATTCTAAAAGTAGCGCCAGAAGTTATTATTATCGTTTCACCCCATGGCCTTATTTTACCTGATGTTTTCACTCTAAACTTATCTCCTAAATATCTTGGCAATTTTGAAGCTTTTGGAGATTTCACGACTAAACTTGAGTTCAAGGGTGACTTAGAACTAGCCTATAAAATCAGAGAATCTATCTCGTCCTCTCTTCCAATTAATCTCATTACCGAACCAGAACTTGATCACGGCACTCTTGTTCCTCTCTACTACCTTACCAAACAACTAAAAAATTTTTCTATTTTACCAATGACTTATTCTTTGCTTGACTATGAAACACATTATAATTTTGGCAGAAAACTCAAAGAGATATTTCTCTCCTCAAATAAAAAAATCGCCTTTATTGCTTCGGGCGACCTTTCACATCGACTAACCTTTGATGCGCCAGCTGGCTATTCCCCTCAAGGAAGGGTTTTTGATGATCAATTGATTAAATTTATTAAAAAAAGAGCAATTAAAAAAATTATTAATCTTGATAAAAATTTAATTGAAGAGGCTGGTGAATGCGGCCTTCGTTCTGTCCTTATTCTTTTGGGCGTTCTTCATAAAATTAATTACCGCTTAGAAATTCTTTCTTATGAGGGTCCTTTTGGGGTGGGCTATTTAGTCGCTAATTTCAAATTATGAATTATTTTTATTTATAAATATTATGACGTTAAAAGCAAAAAAAAATCTATGGATAAAAATCGCCGAAACAATTGACCATACTAATATCAAACCAACGGCCAGCGCTCAGGAGATTAAAAAAACTTGTCAGGAGGCAAAAAAATATCATTTCCGAGGCGTGGATGTCCGGCCCAAATGGGTTTATCTGGTTAAAAAAGAGCTCAAAGGAACAAAAATAAAGGTCATTGTTTTAATTGACCCTCCTCTGGGCTTAAATCCTCATTCAAAAAGAATAAAGCTTTGTCAAAAAGCGAAAAAAGATGGAGCTGATGAATTGGATGTTGTCATGAATATTGTTGACTTAAAATATGAAAGGTATAACAAAATTTTAAAGGATTTAAAAGCAATTTGTAAAATTTTACCAACAAAAATAATTATTGGCTCTGGTTATCTAACCGATGAAGAAATAAAAAAGGCTTCAGAAATTGCGAAGAAGGCCGGAGCTTTTTGTGTCAAAACAGCGACCGAAAAAGATCCTTTAGAAAAAGAAGAATTAAAAGAAAAAGATAGGCATCTTAAAATTATGGCTAAAGCAGCTCCTGGTCTTTTGATTAAAGCTTCGGTGAGTATTAGAACCTTAAAAGACCTCAAAATGATGGTTAAAGCCGGCGCTGATATTATTGGCACCAGTTCAGGAGTAGAAATTATAAAAGAATCAGAAAATTATGTTAAAACATCTGCCAAAACGAAAAATTAAAAAAGAACGAACTTTTAGAATCATGACTGAATTTCTCAACGGTTTTCATTTCATGGCTGATTTCAAAAAAACTATTTCTATCTTCGGCTCGGCAAGATTTTCTTCTCAAAATCCTTATTATCTAGAAGCGAGAAAATTAGGCGGCCTTTTAGCCCAGGCTGGCTATACGGTCATTACTGGCGGAGGTCCCGGCATTATGGAAGCGGCCAATCGCGGCGCTTTCGAAGCCGGCGGTGAATCAGTCGGTCTTAATATTCAACTGCCCAAAAAACAAAGGACGAATCCTTATGTCAAAAATTCAATCGGGTTTCATTATTTTTTCGTTAGAAAAGTGATGCTTTCTTTTGCTTCTCAAGTTTATGTCTTTTTCCCGGGCGGTTTTGGCACTTTAGATGAGTTTTTTGAAATGATAACTCTGTCCCAAACCAAAAAACTTGACCGACCAATTCTTATTATTGCTGTTGGTATAGAATTTTGGCAACCTTTATTTGATTGGTTAAAATTCGAAGTTTATCAAAAGCAAAAAGCTATTTATAAAAAAGATTTGCGTATTTTTCATTTAGTTAAATCGTCTGAAGAAGCCTTTAAGATAATTAAAAAAACGGATTACATTTTATGATTAAAAAAAAAATTATTAAAGAAACTGCTATCCAAAAAATAGTTAATCATTATTTTTATACTAAAGGATTAACGCTTGATAAAATCAAAAAAAACGCCAGAAAGAAAAAGATCATCTATTCCCGCTTTACCAGGCCGGCCAAACAACTTTTAGAACTGTCAGGCTCAATTAAAAAAGCAAAAGAAGCAATTGATAAGGTTGCCAATTGGGCTAAATCAAGAAACCTTGATTACGCGATTGAAACAGTTTTTAAAAAATGGTTAGAAATTGATCAGCTGCGGCCAAAAGAAATTGTCAAAAAACCATATTATCAAGGCAACCCAATGATTTGGAGTGAAACGAAAAAGAAATGGTATGTGATTAATGAAGACGGCGAATGGTTAGAATTTGCTGGCAAGGAAAAAGAAATCGAGTGGAGAATAATAAAATAAATTCAAAATTTAAAAATCAAAAATCAAAATGACAAATCAAAATGTCAAAATTTTTTCTTAATTAATCATTTTTAATTTTTACATTATCATTTTACACTTTGATATTTGCATTTTAATTTTTATTATATGTCTATTATTTTCTGGGGCACTCCCGATTTCGCTGCCATTATTTTAGAAAAACTGATTAAAAAAAATTATCGCCCTTGTTTAATTGTGACTGCGCCTGATAAACCAAAAGGAAGAGGTTATTTTCTTTTTAGCCCAGCAGTCAAAAGGGTCGCTTTAAAATATAAAATACCTCATCTACAACCTTCAAAAATAAAAGAAAATAAAGAACTAAAAGATAGAATTACGGCCTGTAAGCCAGATTTATTTATCGTGGCTGCCTATGGATTAATTATTCCTCAAGAGATGCTTGACTTGCCTGCCAAAAAGGCAATTAACATCCATCCCTCTTTATTGCCTAAATACCGAGGCCCCTCCCCTATTCAAACAGCTATTTTAAATGGAGATGAGTTTAGCGGTGTAACTCTTATTTTGATGACTGAAAAAATGGATGCTGGTCCAATCATAAAATATGAAAAATTTTTATTAGGAAGGGATTTCACAGGGCAAGTATTATCAAATGAATTAGCTAATTTAGGCGCAGATTTATTAATCAAAACTCTGCCTCTTTGGATTGACGGGAAAATTAAACCATTACCACAGGATGAATTAAAAGCCTCTTACACTAAAATTATTAAAAAAGAAGATGGTTTACTTGATTTTAATAAATCAGCCGAGGAAATAGAAAAACAAATTAGAGCTTTCTATCCCTGGCCGAGTGTTTACACAAAAATACCTGTGAATAAGAAAATATCCGCTCAAAGCGGATCCGCCTTGGGCGGAAAAAATAAAATTTTGAAAATATTAGAAGCTGAAGTTTTATTAACTGGTGAAAACAAAAAAAAAGGGTTGGTCTTTCAAAAAGAAAAAGAGATGGCGATCACTTGCTCTAAAAATAGCCTTCTTCTCAAAAAAATCCAATTAGAAGGAAAAAAGGGAATGGATGGGGCCTCTTTTTTAAATGGTCATCGTTATCTAATAGGGTTTATAATTTAGTTGCAACTTCCTTGCGCCTCATTTTCCGTTGTGCTTATCATAATTTTACATTCCTCCGGCGGATTAATAAAAGCGCTGCAAATAGCTTGTTTATAAGATTCAGAAGAAATTCCACTTTGATAGGTAGTATCATTAATGACAAGGGTTGGTGAACCTTGAGCTTGATATTTGTTGTTTAAAACTACTTCTTGCTCTAAAAGTTTTTCTGCTTCATTCTTTTGACAAGTTTTAATTTTTGAAACATTTATATTCAAATTTTTAGCAATCGCCTGCCACTTTGTCTCTACGTTATCAGCACTGGCACCTTTATTAATCTCGTCAACAAATTGCCAAAATTTATCTTTTTGATATTTAGCAACACAAAGCTCCCTGATATCCTGATTTAATTCACCGCGACCATGCATTGAACAATATTTTTCATCGGCTGACAAACAATATTCTTCTGGTTTGGCGTTCATGCTTTTAGCATAATTGTCATAAATTACATAATTCAAACTAATATTTACTTTTTCGCCAAGTAATTCCATCACTGGCTTCATTGAATCTTCCGCCTGGTTGCCATAAGGACAAAAACTCATCACAAATAATTTGACATCTGGTTTTTCTGTTTTAGGAAACTCAATAGAAATAAGCTTGCTCTTTTCCTCGGCTTCTGCCTTCTTCTCTTTCTCTTTCTTCTCTTCTTCTGTCTCTTTCATATTAAAAACATCTGGAAAAAGAAACTTTCCATCAGAAGAAATATAAGAATCAAAGTTTTTTCCATCAATCTCAAGAGCAAATTTAATCAAATCATTATCTAACCAAGCGCTTGAAACTAAAGTTGCGGTCGTATTGCCAGTTAAGACATTTTTATTAATGTAATCAATCGCCTCCATCGCTATTTTGTTTGCTGGCTGGCGAAAAATTTTTTCTGCACCAAAACCTTTAGTGATGACCGAAGCAACTAAAACACCTAGTATCACGACTAATGATACAATAAACCATTTGTTTTTCATAATGTTTATAAATTAATAAAATTTATTAAAACTGTCTAAAGATTAAATTTGTCTCCAAGTTTACCAATTAAAGGTAAAGGTTTTTTCTTGCTGGTTGTTGCATTCAAAATGCCGATTAGCCAAAGAACAAAAATGACGATACTACCGAGAAGAAAGATGATTGAGCCAATCACCGGAATCCAAGAAAGCACACAAAGAATAAAAACCGAAATAAAAAGAACTAATCCTTGTCTAACATGATATTTAACAAAAGGATCTCTCCTTGCTTCAGTCAAAAGAGGAACAAAGAAAAGAAGATAAGCAACAATTGCCCAACCCACATTTTTTTCTTCACGAAGAGAAGTTTTATTTTCTTCTGCCATAAATTCTGATTGTAACTTTAATCTAATATAATTTTAATTTTATCTCCCCTCCAAAAAAAGTCAAGGGTTATATGCTTGATTAGCGAGATTATCTGCTTCTTTATTGTCTTCTCGCGCTAAATAATAAAAATTTATTTTTTTAAAAGATTGTGATAAATTCCAAGCTTTAATAAAAAGAATAGCCAATTTCTTGTCTTTTATTTTAAATCTTCTATTAATTTGTTCAACTACTAATTTTGAATCCGTGAAACAATCTACTTCTTCTGCCCTTCGTCGCTTTCGCTCCTCAGGATCTTCGACTCTCAACTTTTTTGCTTTTTCTAAGCCAAAAATTAAAGCCTGATATTCTGCTTGATTATTAGTGGCAATGCCAATCAATTTTTTCCAAGCACCAAGTACTTTCCCTTTTTTATCTTTAATCACCACTCCTAAAGAAGATGGACCAGGATTACCCCTTGAAGCGCCGTCAGTATAGATACTTATTTTCATATGATTATAACTTACAACCTACAACTGATAACTTATAACTTATAAATGATTTGTTGTTAGTTGTTTGGTTATTAGTTGTTAGTTACTCTTCTGATGTCTATCGCTTTCATCTCCAAACGCTGTTCTCCGTTCCATTGATTAACGCCTAACTCGAAAACCACATCTATTTTATCTCCAATTTTAAAATCTCTAACTTTTTCATCTGAATTAAAATAAATTAATTTTTTTCCTTCATCAATGGTTAATCTTCTATGCTGGCCATTCTTTCCAATAATTTCAATATTTTTTAAATTAATATTAGACAATAAAAAAAAGGGCTTCTGATTACCATGACCGTAAGGCTCAAATTTTGCTAATTCTTCTTGAAAATCCCAATTAATATCTGATAGTCTTACTTTTGCGTCAATCTTAATTTTTAAATTAAAATTTTCTTCTTTAATCTCCTGTTCTGCTTTGGCTTCTATTTCTTTTTTAAATTTTTCAAAATCTTCGTTGTTTTTAAGAGTAAAACCAGCCGCTATTTTATGACCGCCAAAACCGCTAAAATAATGAGATAAACTAGACAAATTGGCAAAAAGATCAAAATCACCTATCGAACGGCCAGAAGCTTTTATCTTGCCTTGACTTGTTTTTGTTAAAACAATTGCTGATCGAGTAAATGCGTCAACTAGTTTATTGGCAACTAACCCCAAAACACCAACTGGGCATTTCTCTTTTAAAACAATCAATAATTTTTTCAACGGTTGTTTTTCTATCTCCTCTCTTATCTCTGTAAAAATATTTTCAACTATCCGTTGTCTTTTCTCGTTGAGGGCATTAATTTTTAAAGCTAAATTGTTCACTTCCTCCCCATCAGTCAAAAGTAATTTTAATGCTTCATTGGCATGATCCATTCTGCCAGCAGCATTAATTCTCGGACCAATTTGATAATAAATATTGCCAGTATCAATACTACCTAAAGATAAGCCTGATTTTTCAATTAAAACTTTTAGGCCATGATTTTTTGTTTTATTAAGAACTAAAAGTCCATATTTACAAAGAGTGCGATTTTCTTTTAGAAGCGGCATTAAATCATTGATTGTTCCTAAGGCAACAAGATCGAGCAGCCATTTTTCAGCTGCTTCTTTATTTGGAAGATTAGCTTGTTTAAAAAGAGCGCAAACTAACTTAAAAACCACCCCTACCCCAGCCAAATTTTTAAAGGGATATTTTTCTCTTTTAAGCTGAGGATTGATAATTGCATAAGCCTTTGGTAAAATCTCTGGCTCGCAATGATGATCAGTAATAATGACATCAACTCCTGCTTGATTTGCTTCTTCTACTTCTTCTGGGTTGCTAATTCCACAATCGCAAGTGATAATCAGATTAATTTTTTTTTCAATAAAACTTTTAATCGCCTCTTTATTCAAACTATACCCTTCTTTCTCGCGATCCGGTAAATAAATGTCTGATTCGATACCAAGTAGTTTCAATACCTTATAAAGTAAAACAGCGGACATGACGCCGTCCACGTCATAATCGCCGTAGATTAAAATTTTCTCTTTGTTTTCAATTGCTCTATAAATCCTCTCTACTGCTTTTTCCATCTCTAAAAAAATAAAGGGATTGTGAATGTCTTGAGAATAATCTGGCAACAAAAATTCGTCTATCTCTTTTTGTGTTTTTAGGCCTCGATTGTAAAGGAGCTGTAAAATAATTGGATTTATTTCGGGAAATCGATTTTTCAATTCTTCAGAAATAGTTGGACAGACTTCCCATTTAAATTTTGATTTTCTTCTACCATTTTCCATTTTGATTTTTACATTTTAATTTTCTTTGGGCCGCATCGTTGGGAATAAAATTACTTCTTTAATATTATGCACATCGCATAAAATCGCTGTTAATCTATCGATGCCTATTCCCTCGCCAACGGCTGGTGGCATCCCATATTCAAGCGCCGTCAAAAAATCTTCATCTAATCTTTGAGCCTCTTCATCTCCTCTTTCCAGTAATTTCTGCTGTTCTTCAAACCTCTCTCTTTGATCAAGAGAGTCATTTAATTCGGAAAAAGAATTACAGATTTCTAAACCAGCGACAATTAATTGAAACCTTTCCACGTAATTGGGATTATTTGATGTTTTTTTAGCTAAAGGAGAAATTTCTATTGGATAATCAACGATAAAACACGGATTAATAATTTTACTTCTAACTTTTTCTTTAAAAATCTCATCTAAAATCTTGCCATAATCCAATTTGTCAGAAATTTCAAGCCCCATTTCTTTGGCTCTTTTTTTTAATCCTTTCTCAGTTTTTTCTTTTTCTAAATCAAAATTGGCATATTGAATCAAAGCCTCGCGAAAAGATAGACGTGGATAAGGAGGAGTAAAATTAATTTTTTTGCCTTGATAATTAATTAAAAAATCCATTTTTAATTTTTCAAACAAAAAGATCATTAACTCCTCTGTCAATTTCATAAAATCGTTGTAATCCTTGTAGGCCTCATAAAATTCAACCTGAGTAAACTCAGGATTATGCGCCCAATCAATGCCCTCATTTCTAAAACATCTAGCGATTTCATAAACTCTCTCAAAACCGGCTACCAGTAGCCTTTTCAAATAAAGTTCTGGGGCGATTCGTAAATATAAATCAATATCTAGAGCATTGTGATGAGTAACGAATGGTCGGGCATTTGCGCCGCCAGGGATTGACTGAAGAATCGGCGTTTCCATCTCAATAAAATCATGCTGATCAAAAAATTCTCTTAGAGATTTAATGATTAAACTTCTTTTTAAAAAGATATCTTTAACGTCTTTATTAGAGACTAAATCTAAATAACGCTGTCTAAAACGCATTTCTACGTCAACCAAACCGTGCCATTTTTCCGGTAAAGGTAAAAGACTCTTTGTTAAAATTCGCCATCTCTCCACTTTTAAAGTTTTCTCTCCCATATGTGTCAAAAAAAGCGTTCCTTCGGCTTCTAAGAAATCACCGATATCTAAATTCTCCGTAAATAATCGATAATTTTTTTCTCCTAAATTATCTTGGCGAAAATAAAGCTGCATTCTGCCAGAAAAATCTTCTAAAACAACAAAAGTGGCCTTGCCATGCCCTCTAATTAATCTTATTCTGCCTACCAAAATAATTTTAGTTTCTTTGAGTGCTTCAAAATTATCTTTTACTTGCTGACAAATAAAATTTCTAGCAGTTCTCGCCGGATAAATTTCTATCTCAGCGGCCAGAAGATTTTTAAGTTTTTTTAGTCTTTCTTCTTTTAAATTCATATATCTTCTATATTCTATTATAACAGAATAAAATAAAAAGTAAATTATTAAGAATCGTCACGCGGTAGTTCTCGAAGCCACATCCGCAAGCGAGCGGGCAAGGTTCGAGCGAAGCGAGAGAGCGAGCTGAGGACAGAGTGAGCAAGCACACTGGGCTTGCGAACGATGGCTGAGAGAATCTGCCGCGGGGCGAAGTCTATTGTCTTAACCTAAAATAATAACCCAAGATTTCTCTGGCCGCTTTGGCTGCTTTATCGCTTCCTTCGCCACCATTTTCTATTAAAACCGTGATCACTACTTCTGGATTGTCATAAGGAGCAAATCCTGAGAACCAAGCATGAGGTTTTAAATTCCCGCCCACTTGCGCTGTGCCTGTTTTACCAGCAACCTTAACTTTAAGGCCAGACAACCAACTGGCGCTGCCAGAAATGACTGCTTCTCTTAAACCTTTTTTAACTATTTCTATGTTTTCTTTTTTAAAAATTTTTTCTCTAATAATTTCCCCTGTCCTGAGCTCGTCGAAGGGCGGCAATGTTTGTTTGACTATTTTCGGCTTAAAAATCGTTCCCCCATTAGCAATCATACTCATATAATTTGTGACCTGCAATGGTGTCACCAAAAAATCTCCCTGACCAATAGAGAGATGATAAGTATCGCCAATATACCACTCTTCTCCTTTAGTTTTCTTTTTCCAATCCTCGGTTGGCAAAAAACCCGACTTTTCAAATGGTAAATCAATACCTGTTATTTTTCCTAAACCAGCTAAACTTAAATAACGATCAATTTTTTCAAGACCCAATCCTTTAAAATCTCCATAACCACCGCCTAAATAATAGAAAAAAGTGTTCACCGACCAACTTAAAGCATCAATGACATTGACTCTGCCGTGCCCTCCTTCTTTCCAGTCAGGAAAAAACCATTTTTCTATTCTCAAGCCGCCAGTAGAAAGAATAGTTGTTTTTTCATTAATCAACCCTTCTTCTAATGCAGCTAAAGCTATGACTGGTTTAATCAGAGAACCAGAAGGGTAAAGACCGGCAATCGCTCGATTAAAGAGCGGCGCTTGAGGGTTTTTGCTTAATTGCTGCCAAGCCTCCTCATTTTTTAATAAATTATTATCATAAGTAGGTAAACTGACCATGCTTAAAATTTGGCCATTCAAAGGATTCATCATCACCACGACGCCGGCCCTTTTCTCTCCAATATACTTTTCTAAAGTTTCTTTAACTTTTTTCTGTAAATCAGCATCAATTGAAAGAATAATATCTTGGCCATCTTTAGAGGTCTCCTCATTCAAAATCTTTTCTTCCTGGCCTAAAGAGTTAACTTCAATTTTTTTTCTGCCGTCTTTTCCTCTTAAGACATTTTCATAATAAAACTCTAAACCATCTTTCCCAAGAGAATCATTAAAATCATAATCTTGATGCTCTTTAAACTCATCTTTTGAAATTTTTCCGCAAAATCCTAAGAGATGAGAAAGAATGCTTCCATCTAAATATTTTCTCTGAGGTTCAATTTTTACTTTATCGTCATTATTAACCATTGTTTTCAGGGCTGATTCATAAGGAATCACTTGTATTTTCTCATCAGATACGTTGACTAAAGAAAATTCAGGAACATTTCTCACAAGCAAGCGGCCATTAACATCATAGATTAAACCTCTGTTCGCTTTTATCTTTTCTATCCTCAACTGATTACCTTCCGCCATTTTTTTGTAATAGTCACCCTCTATCACCTCTAGATAGAAAATCCTACCTAAAAAAAGCAAGCCGGTTAAAATAATTAAAATAAAAAATAAACTCACTTTGCCGCGTTCAACTGGAGAAATTAGAAATTCGCTAGCTTCTTTTTCTTCAGAGAAATAATCTCCTTCAGCCATCGCTCCCTTTTCTCTTCTCCAAAAATTTAGAGTGCGATCTTTCATAAAAAATGAAAAATAAAATTAAAATTACTAAATTAACTATTAAAAAATAAAAAAAATCAAACAAATAAGTTCGGTTGATTAAAGGACGGATTGTTAAAAAATTTAAGAAAAAAAGCAAATATGCAGATAAAAAAAGGAAAATCTGATAAAAAACAATTCCTAAAAAAGAAAAAAATAAAAAACCGCTCAAAGTTTTTAAATTAATTCTTTTGGCTAAAAGATAATAAAAAAAACATAAAAAAATCAAATTTAAAGAAAAAAAACCCGGGGGGAAGAAAGAGCCGGAGTCCATTATTAAACCGCCTAAAATTGCCACACTCAGACTGAGAGAAAATTTTTGAAGAAAGAAAAAAATAATAAAAATTAAAACTAAATTTAAATACTTAAATAATGGTAAATTGTTTAAAAAAAATATTTGAAAGATAAATAAAAAAAATAAAATAATGAAAATAAATATATTGCGCATCATAGAATTCACTATTATGAGGTAGTCCTCAGTAGTAGGGCAAAGTTCACTACGGGGTAAACCCCAGTAGTAGAGCAGAACTCACTACGGGGCGGGCATAACAATGCCCACGATCTTTAAATTTTTTTCTTGAGAAAACGGCTTCACAACGGCTTTTTTAAAAAGCTGATGAGGATCGTCTTTCACTGCTACTATCTCACCAATCAATAAACCCGGCTTTACCCTGTGAAATAGCCGACTCTGTCGTGCCGCTCCGCCCTGAGCGAATTTCACGGGGTTAATGCTCTCTTCAAGCCCTGATGTCACCACTTTATCACCTTTTTCAATCTCAGCATCATGGAGAATATAGTTAATTTCCAAAGCCAGTCCCTCTTCTCCTTCAAGAACTCCTAAAACCAGTTGGGTCTGTTTGGCGGATAAAATTTCAACAGAAATTCTAAAATAAGGGCTTGAAAAAGGCAAAAAGTAGGAAAAATTATTTTCTGTTTTATTTATCTTACCAACGAAAAATCCATTTTCGTTAATGACTGCCATTCCTTCTTTAACGCCGTCTCTTTCGCCTTTATCAAGTAAATACCATTCTATATTTATTTCTTTTCTTTTATTTAAAACATTTGCTAAAGATACTTTATAATCAACATTTTTTAAATTCAAATATTTTCTCAAAACTTCATTTTCGTTTTGCAATATTTTTAACTTAGTATTTTCTATCTTTAAATTATTCAATTGTTTTTTTAATTCGCTATCCTCATTTTTCTGTGTTAAGTCAACAGAAGATTTGTAAAAAAATTTTCCCAAACCTTTAAACGACTTTAATAAAACAAATTCTCCTTTAAAGATGATAAGGAGAACCAACAAAATCAAGACAATAACAAACAACCAATTATACTTAACTTTAAACATACCCCGTTAAAAATTTCTAATTTCTAATTTCTAAAGGCGCGAAGCCCCGTAGCGAATTCTATTCTGCTACTGGGGTGCTGGTAACCGCGCTCTCAATCATCTCCCCGTCTGGGTAGACTTCGTCAACAGGTATTTCAATAACATCTTCCCATTGGAAGCCAGATGCTTCAAAAATTTCATTGGACTTTAACGGTCGTTTTTTGCCATTCTCTATCAAATAAACAGTTGTTTCGTCCGGATATTTAATTAAAGAACCATCAGAACGAGCCTGCTTTTTTTCAAAAAATTGCCAGCTATTGATCATTGTTTTGAAAGTGGTCTTAAAGTTTGCTTCTTTTTCTACCCCAATTTTATAAGAAAAAACATAAACTTTATCATCATGAGCCAAATAAAGGGTTAGTTTGTCAGGGCCAAAAAAAGTAGAAATGCCATTAATAAGCGTTTCCTGTAAATTTTCTTCTGTTATTGTTGATTGTTTTTTATACCATTCAGAAAGAGACAATTTTTCTAAATTATCAGCAACAGTGATCGTAAAAAACTCGTTTGTATTGGTGGTAATCATTACTTCACGATTTTCAGTTTCTGGAATAACTCTAACCAGCCAACTCGTCGGGTAAAAAAAACTATAATTAAAAACAGGGTCAGTATAAACACCAACTAAACCGGAAAGTGCAATGCTGCCCTCTTCTTTGGAATTTGGATTTTGTAATTTAATTATTTCTTTTCCGTCCGCTATCCCATCAGAGTCCGTATCAGGATTATCTTTATTGGTGAGATATAAATCTTCTTCAACGTCGGTTAAACCATCTTGATCGCTGTCTTGACTGGAAGGGGTTAAAGGAGAAATAATCATTTCTTCGGGCTGGGGGATAGTTTTGCTCTCTTCAATAATAATCGCGAAGATTGAGGCTGGTAAAAAATCTAATTTTAAACTTAAATAATTATTTGAAGTATCAATTGAAGATTGAATAGGGATCAAGTTTTCATCTTTTAAATATCCTAAAGTTAAATCGTTCTCCCATCTTTTTTCAATTTGCTCCTCTTTGTAGAATATTTTTAGAGTTGCCTGCTTAATAAAAACTAAATCTGAAGGCGAGATATTAAAAAAACCAGCCACTATTTTATAACCATTCTTTGAACTCCCTAAAGGAGCAGGCGTCACGGTTATCTCAATAATCGTATCCTTTTCTAATGCTCCTTCGTCAAGGATTAACTCAGCCCAAGAATTAACCTCTTCTCCTATTTTAATTTCTGCTCTGGCTGTTTGAGTTTTAGAAAGCTTCTTTTCTGGCTCCTGACTAACTTCTGCTGGCGCTTTTTCTGGCGCCTTTTTGCTAAGACTTGGCTGATAATAAGATGTCCACCAAAAATAAAAACCACCACCCACCACAATTAAAATAGCGAGAATAATCCAGACAAAAGGCGGGATTAATCTTTTATGCTCAAATTTTTTCACTTCTTCTCTCAGTTCTTTGGGCATCACATAGATTCTTTCTCCTTCTTCCTCGATCGCTTCTTTGACAGCCGTTCCTTCTTCGGGCATTTCTTCTGTTCTTTTTGGTTTTTCGAATAACATAATAAACGATGCTAATATACAAATTA
>Ga0210049_1001103_pt1 | contig 24795 bp, 25 predicted proteins | sample CryGeyCG2014_300_2_FD_183964 | JGI IMG/M metagenome (GOLD analysis project Ga0210049, IMG submission 183964) | Groundwater microbial communities from aquifer - Crystal Geyser CG06_land_8/20/14_3.00 (SPAdes) (version 2) | ecosystem: Environmental > Aquatic > Deep subsurface > Groundwater | place... | reverse complement strand
GCGACAAACCCAAAATTATGCCGTTTTGATAGACGTTCTCCCGGGCGGTCAAATCCATGTTAAAACCCACGCCTAGCTCCAAAAATGGGCTTACCTTGCCCTTGATTTCCAGCACCCCCCTGTCGGGTACCAATATCTTAGCCAGAACCTTCAAAAGCGTGCTTTTCCCACTTCCATTCGGCCCAATGATGCCCAAAAACTCGCCTTCCTGAACCTCAAAACTAACATCATCCAGCGCCTTAACCTTCTCATATTTCGCCACCCGAAAAAGCTCCACCAAATTCTCCTTAAAAGTGTAGCGATTTTCCAGCGGTATTTTGAAAGTTTTTGATAGATTTTGGACTTTAATCATATCGGATGAGCGAGTGTTTAAAATAAAATTATTTTTTTATTTTACCTAATAATATCTGATAGCCTGATGAGTTTTTTTCTGTGTGCATAATTGTATAATTGCCAGAACTTAGTTTTTCATTAATTTCACGAGCTTGGAACATAGGATCTGTCGGTATGCCAATCGCTATGTTAGTTATAATTTCATGTAATTCAACTTTATAAATATTTCTATGTCTCCACCAACCTTTTATTGCTATACCAGACGAAATAATTAACGCTAAAACAGAAAAAACCAAAGAAGTTAATTCTATAAGATTGTTTCCAACAAGTTTCATAAAAATTTCAGTAAGTTCCATAAAAAAATAATTTTTAGCTCATGAACCAGATACGCCGTATCAGGCGATGTAATAAAAAATCTTATCTAAAAATGACCCTCGTAATTTTCGGTTTTTATATTCAAAAATTGTATTTCTTGCTATTTCTTTTGCTTCTTTTTCTAACTCATCCTGTTTTGCTTCAGGTCTTTTTTTGTTGAGATGTATAACAAATTCTTTGGTTTCGTTTTTTAGAGATTGACTGAATGCTATATATTTTAAAATTTGTAACAAAAAGAACGGAATAAAAACTAAATACCAGTCAGAAAATAAGACAATATAACCAAACAATACAATTTTTGATATAAAAACCATTAGTACCCCTTTGTTTGTTCGGTAAATTTGTGGCCAATTGATTCTCATATTAAAAACACACCACCTATAATAATGCCAGTGCCACCATGTTGTAATAATGACTATCGGGATTAAAATAATGTTGTACATATTTATGATTAAGATTTTTTATTATTTCGCACAACTCGTTATTATGCGAACTATTCTCATCCAATATCCCTGGATTCCCGCTGGAGTTTACCTCGTATTTATTATGAAGCGGGAATGACACAAATTAAAATCTACTTTGTTCCTCCCCTCCTCAGTTGAGGAGGGGCTGGGGGAGGTGTTGTTATGAAATGTAAATAGTTTGTTATTTTTCATCACCTCTTTGTCCCCTTGGGACATTTCCCCTCATCTGAGGGGAAAAGGCTCTATATTGTTATTATTTCAAATATTCTGATATCTTCATCAACACGCCATCTAAATTATTATCAATATCATTATCCCAAAATCTTAACATAGTAAATCCTAAATTTTTTAAATACTCATCCCTCTGTTTGTCATATTCTCTCTGCTGTTCGATATGTTGGCTGCCGTCTACCTCAATAATTAATTTCTTTTTCGGGCAATAGAAATCAACTATGTATTTTCCAATTGAATGTTGCCTTCTGAGTTTGTATCCTAATCGACCTCTTCTTATCCGTGACCACAAAATTACTTCGTGCGGGGTAGATGAGTTTCTAAGTTTTCTTCTGATTGTTTTTCGATTTTCCAGATTATGTATTTTTCTCATCAGCACCCCTCCTTAATCCTCCCCTCATCTGAGGGGAGGAGGATTTTTTGATACTTATACTGCTTATTGTGAGCGGGACGCTCACGCAAGCTACGCTTAATCGTAAATCGTAAATCTTAAATCATAATTCTCCGCCCTATACTTCCTCCGCGAAATATTTGGATTTTTTGGTAAAGACGTATAGGCCGATAATCAGCAGTAATGCGGTTGCGGTTGGCGCCAACCACCAGAAGGGCGAAATAACCTGCCCGCCGAGAAAGATTTCTCGGATGTCCTGGATAATCTGCGCTATTGGGTTAAAGAACGCTATTTTTTGGTATTTTAGCGGGACGACAGATAATGGATAGATGATCGGCGTGGCGTAGAACATAATTTGTAAAAGGATTTCCCAGATGTGCGCCAGATCGCGAAACCAAACATACAGGGTTGCCAGAATTAGCGCCAGGCCGAAAGAAAAGAAATAAAGCTCCAGAAGATAAATCGGCAGGAGCCAAAGTGAAAACTGAAACTCCAGGCCAAAAATAAGCATAAAGATAAATATAACTCCCAGATTCAGCAAAAAGGTCATTAAGGAGGTTAGGCTGGTCGCGATGATGATGGTAATTTTCGGCACATAGATTTTCTGAACCAGATTCGCCTTGCTGACGATGGATTGCATACTTAGAACCGTCAGTTCGTAAAAAAACATCCAGAAAATAATTCCTATTAGCAGATAAAACTGGTAGTTGGCCATTCCCCCGCCCAGGCGCAGGAAAACCGAAAAAACCAGGTATAAAATCCCGAATAAGGCCATCGGTTTCAGAAGGGACCAGAAATAGCCCAGAATTGAGTTATTATACTTGAGCTTAAAATCATTAACCGCCAGCTCGCGGATTAGTTCCCAGTTGTGTTTTAGTGCCGTGTTTGAATTCATCTTTCTATACCATTTTGTCATATTCAGCGGCTTCTGACAATGCTTGACCATCAAACAAGAGTAGAATAATTCAAACAAAAAAATCTCCGCTTAGCGGAGATTTATCGCGACTTGTGCGAGCTAGTCTAATTCTATTTTAAAATCCTTGAAATGTTCTTCCTTTAGCTCGCCAGTATATGGATCAAGAGAGCCTTCGGGAAAAATGATGACGATTGGCTTCGCGTCATCTGAAATATCCAGACAATATTTTTCCATCTCGCCGAAATCGGTTTTCAGCTTTGCGGACAACTCGGCAAATCTCGTTTCGCCCGCTTCGTTGCCCTCGGCCTTGAAGCGCTTCGTGGTTTCTTCCATCCAGGCAGCCAATTCTTCTTCGGTTTGGAAAAATTGGGGCTTTTGCGCGAAGGCAGTATGTTTGACCTGGGCGATAAGTTTATTACCGCTTTTCTTATCCGCGCCCCACATGTCAATATGGAGATTCGCGTCTTCCCGCGGATGGGGCATTTTTGGCGAAAACCCCTGTTTTTCAAGAAGCCGGTATAGCGCGACCTCTCCGAGCATACCTTTCCGTATGGCTCGCCAGGTTTTTATTTCCCCGAGGCGCCAGGCAATCTGGTCCGTTAAATCGAGCAAGCCCTTCAGATAATCCTCGTCTTCCTTGTTGGCCAGGATATAAGCCGATTGGAGAAAAAACGATTCGGTCAGATTCAGCTTTATGCCCCGAATTTCTTCCTCGCCGCCGCCCGTAATCGTTCCCTGTCTTTCATATTCCTTTAGCTTGCCGATTCGTTCCTGATCCCTCAGCTGTTCTATCTCAGAGAAAACGAATTCTATTTCCTGTTCCAATCCTTTATACTTTTCCAAAAGGCCGGATTTTATGCTTTTTAGCTCGTCCGCGCCAAGCGCGCCCGCGCGTTCTTTTTCGGGAATACTATTCAGGATATCCTGAAAACGCGCTTCATACTTTTCCGGAAGCTCTCTGGGTGTTTCCGCTTCTTTGTTTTTTGTGGACTCACGCATACTTATGGTACCCCGCATTTGGTCGTTGCCTATTAGTTGTTATTATTACCACCCATTGATAACTAAGTCAATCCTGCCATAGAAAATCAAGAATGGCAATATTGACAAAGGTTTAATCTGGTGTTAATTTCTTATGAGCATCTTGATATTGGAATAGTCTGGAGGCCTTTCGTGCGAATAATAAAAATGCGAATAATAAAAAAGATTGGGGGCGCGGTTTGCTTTCTGGTTGCGGCAGTTTCTTTTTCGCTGGCGATTAATACGGTTGTGGATATAGGCGCGGGGCTGATTGATGGCACCAGCCATTTCTATCGCCTCCTGTGCATTTTTTGCAGCATGTTAGCTATTGTGTTTTTTATTGCCGGCGAAGAATTGTGGAAAAACAGTCATTAGAGAAAATGCGAAATAAAGGAGACTTGAATGCTAATACCATTAATTTTGTTGATAGCTCTGTTGTTATTGCCAGCACCTCCCTCAAGGCACGGGTTGACCGGTGATGTCACGACATATCCCCGCCGCCTGGACAAAAAAATCAAAAGAGGGTAGTTAAATAACTTCAAAACTTCTGCTTAATTGTAGAAGTTTTTTAATCTTTTGAAAATTCTAAAACGAATTGCCAAAAAACTTTCGCTTTTCCCCGATATTGTTTTACGAATAAGCCGATAACGAACACGGGAAGAACGAGTAGTAGGGCGTTTAGAATAAACATCCATTTGATGATAAAGCCTTGAAATTTTCCTTTGTGCTTGCGGAAGACATAGACATAGCCGCGGCGGAAATCGAGCATCTTGCGCAAATCTTCCCACATCGCGTTGCTTTGGCCGCCTAAATGAATAATTGTCGCGTCGGCCAGATAATATAGCTTATAGCCGGCTTTTTCGAGAGACCAACATAAATCAACGTCTTCCAGCCAATAGAAAATATTTTCGTCCCGGCCGCCAATTTTCTCGTGCGCTTCCCTGCTCATTAGGGGTGCCGCGCCCGGAATATTGAAATCATCGGCATAGCAGGATTTATTCGAATCCAGGTCAGACAAAAACCGCCTTCGTAAAAATTTAATTTTATGGGTAAGCTTATTTAGCGGCGCGAGATAGACCCAAAATGTTTGAGTGATGCTTGGCAGCTTACGATAATATTCATCCTGGAATTCACCGTCAGGATAAATTAGTTTCGGTGTTAGCATGCCGATAGATTTGTCCCCGCGCATTTTATCAACCATTTTCCGCAACTGGCTTTGAGCCGTGCCGGGGACAGACCTCGGCAACCCCGGCGAGAAATCGACCGGCGGAATAATCGTGTCGCTGTTCAAAAACAAAACATATTCTCCCCCACTCTCTTTAAATCCCCGATTATTGCCTTTGGTAAAACCGAGATTTTCGGAATTCCTGACTAATTTAACCTGTGGGAATTCTCGCGCGACCATCTCCGCCGAGCCGTCCGAAGAGCCGTTATCCACGACAATTGTCTCAAAAGCAACATCTTTAACGTTATCGTAAATAGACTTAAGGCACTGCTTAGTTAAATCTTTGGTGTTCCAGGAAAGAACGACGATAGACAGATCCATTTCTCGATTTAAGATTCAAGAATTAAGATTTACGAATCGGATACATTAGAAATTCATAAATCGTAAATCATAAATCATTTTTCAATAGGCCTTGCCTATCAATGTTCCTTTATAATAATATATTAAAACCTCTTTATAGTTTTTGCCATTATTGATAAGCTGTCGTCCTCCGGCCGCTGACATTCCGGCACAATGATTATCCGCTCCGCAAGTGGTGCGGGTATAGGGTGCGCCAGCCGGGTCTTTTATCCCGCCCGACAAATACTCAAAGCCTGTTTGGCAATATTTGCCGCTCCAGACCGAACAGGCGCTGCGCGTGCCGTCGGTATAAACCTCGGGCGCTCCGGAAGAATAAGCGGCAACAATTGCTTGGCCGTTATAGGTTATTATTTCTCCTTTGGTTTCGGTAACCGCCCTGACAATATCCGATGCCAGAGCCTCCCGGCCATAGCCCTTGTATAGTTGGCATGATGGCGTGTTGTCGAGCTGATATAGCTCGTCGGTGCCGTATTTTCCACCCTGTTTAATATAATAATAAGCGTAGGTTCGCGCGGCCACAATTAAAGTTTTGATATAACCGTAATCTTCGCCATTATTAACCTCGCCGATACCCCTCAGATAATCTTCCAGGGGTAATTCGTTGATAACCCACACTTTTTGGGACTTCGGAGAATATCGTACTTCAAGAGTTCCGCGAAACTTGTTGTAATTCGCAGACTTATTCCAATTCCAGTCGGCGTATGGCGCGACTTCCATGATTGATCCGGCCAAAGGAATAAATTTAGCGTTTACTGAAGCGGAGTATGGCACAACTGTTTGTCCGGTTTTGGTCTGGCAAGAATTATTGCTATTGCAATATTGATATTGGCCAGGCGATGAAACGATTACATCTTGAGATTGAGGCGGGCTGTAGATAGCGACTCGGATAAACGGCTCGCCTGCAACGCTTTGCGTAGCATTGCGGGCAGGTTCGCCCGAAAAAACGTTGTTGGGCGCCGTTTGGCTCTGGCCAGACGATTCGGGGGTGGATTGGGTACCGGAAAGCGTTGTCGCGCCCGCAACGGCTCCGCCATAGAGTGAGTTGAAATCGTTCGCGTTCAACGCAATAACATTGGTCCACTTATAGCCAGCTCGGGTAAAATCTTCGGCTGACGCGACTAATGTTTTTTGGCCGTTCGTAATGATATAAACTGCCGGGTTTTCCTTTGTTTTTAGCAGTGTTCCGTCCGGATACCGCGCCGGCTCACCCATCGCAAGGGAAGCCATTTCATTTGGTGGCAGCGTTTTAATTTTGTTCCAGGAATATTTTAGGCTTTCAAAAATTTCCGCCGATAAGATCGGGCGTAACTGCTGGTTGCTGATCAAAAAAACCGCTGGGCTCTGAGAAAATTTTACCAAACTGCCATCGGGATATGGCATTGCGTTTCCTGTTAAATAATTGTCGATTTCTGTGTCGGCCAGTGTTTTGATCTTCGACCAAACGAAACCCAGAAAGTCAAAAAGTGCCGCTGAGCCAACCTGTCTTTTTTTCCCATTCTCAATGAAATAGACGCTCGGATCCCCCCGTTTCTTTACCAAACTATTATCCGGCCCATAAAAAATAGGTTGATCCATTACATAAAAATCCAATTCGTCTTTCGGGATTGTCTTAACGGATGACAAATTATAGCCGATGTTCACGAATTGTTGAGCGGTCATTTTGAACGGCCTGATCTTGCCATTATCGCTTACCAAATAAATGGTCGAATCTTTATCAGATCTAAGAAGAGAGCCGGTTAAATACTTATAAAAGCGGCTATCGGAAAATAGATCGATCTGGCTTTTTGAAATTTTAATTAATTTGCTGTATGTTCCGCCAGAAGAAGTAAGGGTCGCCATAGTGTTATAGGCCTTACGCGCGCCATTAACAACTTGATAGAAATTATTATCCGCGACGGAGCCAGCAGTTTGGGGGATGGTTTGATATAGATAGTTTTTATAATTGGCCGCGTAAACTGCTGCTTGGCGCCGTACGTTATTTAAATTAATGATCCCCGGGCACTGCGTATTCTCAATATCTTTGTGGCCCAAAACTGTATAGCCGGCAAAAACATCGGTAAATCCTTTGGTGTTGAAATTCCAAATAGAGGATGACTTAATTGCTATCGGATCAAGTCCGTTAGCCGCAGCCAGCCAACCAACTAAGCGTTCTAATGAGGCGTACACTTGTGGGTTAGCATCCTGATTGGTGAAGGTTCCCAGTAGGACGATACCGATGCTTCCATAATTAAAATTATCTTTATCTGAATCGCGAAAGACATGCGCGCCGCGTACGCCATTGCCGCCATATCGGCCCTCATAAATCTTGCCGTTTTGGTCGATAATATAGTCGTAACCAATATCGCCCCAGCCTTGTGTTACGGCCTGAAAACGATAAATGCTTTGTATTCTGGCGATTGCCGGAATTGGATCGTTGTTGGCCGTCGCTGAATGATGGATAATAATCCGTTCAACCGGCTGCCAGTCAGACGGATAAACGGTATTTTGCGGAATCCAGGTCAACAGATTATGCAAATTCGGCGAATTGTCCCAGATCGAACGCGGCAAAATCACCGGCACATCGGAATCGCTATAAACCAAAAAAGAATCGTTTTGCGCGACCGTTGCTGGCGTGGTGGAGGCAGTCGGTGTTGTGGTGGCAGCCTGAGCAAGGCAAAGCATACTAAAAAACCCTGCCCCAAAGGCGATAAGCATTAAACTCGCTGTAAGTTTTTTTACGGAAGCAATCATATGGTCAAACCGATAATAGCAGATAAATCTCGGTGTATTTATACATATAATAATAAAAAACCCTCCTTTAAGCAAGCCATGTTTTTTTGGACGGTCCCCCGCCCGTAAAAAACCTTCCTTTAAGCAAGTCGGTCCTTGTGGATAAAATAAAAAGGCCGATTGTTGTCAATCGGCTTCTTCGGTCAATTAATAAGCCGTGGTTCGGTAAATCGGCTGAAATAATTCGACGCGCTTTTTGCAAACGCTCGAGAAAATACATTGGGCGCATTGCGGATCTTCTGTCTCGGGACAATATCGCCGGCCCAGCCACAATTTTTCATCAATAAAAGGCATCTGTTTGCCCGATCTGGAGATCAGCCGTCTAACTGCCCGATACGTGGCGTAACGAATACGATATTCGGCTTTTGCGTTAACCCAGAGCTTTTTTTCGTTCACGGGTTGCTCTTTTTTATTCAGATCAACAAGCCCGAGACGCAACGCTAAACGCATGAGGTGATAGTCAACAATTGGAGACCAGCATTGCGGGTCTTTGACCTCCAAAAATTTTTCCGGCCGATTGGACAAAACCATCGCCAGTAACAAATTTTTCTTTTTGAAACGATCGCGGTTGTAACCGGGAACTTCCCGCGTCAGCCACAAGAAAAAATCCAGTGATCGTCCCAAGCTATTGGCCTGTTTAACTATTTTAATCGGTTCGTTGCCGTTTTTAAGAAACCACTGTCCGTAAGAGTTGGTTAACTGGTGTCTCTCCTGCATATCCGGAAAATCAATCGGCCCATTTGCGTCAACGAAGATTTTTTTAGCAGACCATCAAAGCTTATCTTCGCCAATCTCGCCCGTTCAAAAATTAAGGGGTCGTTATCCAGCGCTTTCTTGCAGGCGGCCCATAATAAATCAGAGCCTTTTAATTTTTTGTCATCTAGGCAGCCGAATATCGGCTCTCGATAGCCGTTTTCGTCGCCGTGCCAAAAACCATATTGATGCAGACAAACAAAAAAGAAAAAATTAATTGCTTGGGGATGATTGAGCGCCGGGTACATACGCGAGGCAACGATTTCTTTTCTGCCAGTTTCGTGGCTATCGAAATTAAGGCCGCAGCTTTCATTCGGCAATTCTCCCAGAAGCTTTGCCACTTTCCCGGTCTGTCGGCTATTAACTTTTGCCATGATTTTTATCTCCTTTTTCGCCGTCAATCTGGGCGGTCTCGACATACCCGACGTATGGCAAGTTGCGATAATTGCCCTGATAGTCCAGGCCGCAACCAATCAGGAATTTATCGGGAACTTCAAAGCCGACATAATCAAGATTGACCTCTATTTTTCTGCGGGCTGGCTTATTAAGCAAGGTGCACACTTTCAATGAGCTTGGCTGTTTTGCCCATAAGTATTTCAACAAAAAATCCATGGTTATACCGGAATCGACAATGTCCTCGACAATTAATAAGTCTTTGTCTTCGAGATTTCCCTGTGGCTCGAGGATTAATTCGATTTTTCCGGAACTCTTGGTATCTTTGCCATAACTTGAAACTCTCATTGGCATATTTTCGGTTTCAACACCCAATTCCGAAAGCTCTTTTCGTAATCTTTCCGAAAACCATTGCGCCCCCCTTAGAACAGTGATCGTTGTCAGCTCGCGATAGCCGCTAGCAGTTATTTCTTTTGCTAACTCCGCTATTTTTTTTATGACAACATCCGTCCCGATCAAAACCTTTATATCCACTTGCCCCTCCTCTTTCTTTTTTACAAAGTACTATTCTTGGGCACAGAATAACAGAAAAGTTTTGCTAACGCAACTCTTCAGCAGTGCGCAAATAAATTTTCCGGTCAAATAAAAAGCCCCAATTTCGGGGCGTTTTCTTGATTTTCACGGCGTGGCCACGAAAATTAAGAAATAGAACGGGAGCGTAGCGACTGTGACATTTCTTAATTTAATTCTAAGCGGTAGATGTTTTTTTCCCGGCCGCTGACAACTTTGGCGCCGATTTTTTGGAAGCCAAGACGCTCCCAGAGTTTGTTCGCGGCCACTCGGCAGGAACGGCTGGTCAGCTCAATCGCGGTGACTTTTTTTCTTTGGTGCTTTTAATCAAATACTGTCCAAACGCCATGCCTAATCCCCTGCCTCGAAGCGCTTCCAAAATAACAAAATCCTCGATCCTCGCCTCTTTTTTCATTAATGTTTCGGGTCCGACACAAAGCGTTCCCATGCCCACAATTTTCCTATCTACTTCCAGAAGATAGAGGCGTAAGCCATCCTGGCATATTAAGCGGACCAGTGTTAATTCATCAATCGGCGTCGCTCTGTCCGAAAGATCCTTCAACAAGCAATTTATCGCGGTTACAATTTCCCTAAAAGGACTGTAACCATAATTAAATTCACGAAGATGCTTATTGTTAAGGCAGTAAATTTTCATCAGCGCCCCCTCCTAAAACACTATCTTATATATATCAAATAGTAAAATTGTGTCAAGGCAAAAAATGAGCAATCGAATTTTCTTGCTTTTTGAGACATGGTTTGTTATTATACAGTCGCTCTTTGAAAAAAGAAGAACATCGCCAACGAAGGAGGAAGCGATGAGAAAAAGAAATATTTTGATGTTTTTTTTAATCTTATGTGTTTGTTTTGTCTACTGTGTAAAAAATGCCGGGGCAACTGCGATAGTCGGCATCATTCAGGACGGCCGTATCTGGGTGAGTGGCGACAGTAGAGCAGTGTCGGGATATACAATAACCGACGATGTCCAAAAAGTTTTCAAAAGCGAAGACGGAAGATTTATTGTGGGATTTGCTGGTTCGCTGAAGGGCGGACAAGTATTGCAATATTTTTTGAAAGTCCCGCTTCAAGAAAAGAATCAGACAGTATTAGAATTTATGGTAAAAACTTTTGTTCCCGCCATACAAAAATGTCTTTCGGAAAAGAACGGTGGCATGGTGGAAATTATTGTAGGATACAAATCCCGACTGTTTTTAATTGATTCGGAATTTGTAGTCATCGAATCAACTCTTCGAGGTTTTGATGCGATAGGGATCGGTCGCGCTTATTGTTTAGGGTCGCTTTGCGCAACGGAAGGAATGAGTCCGGAACAAAGAATAAAAATCGCAATAGAAGCAGCCGCACGTTTTAACGCGGCTGTGGCCCCGCCCATTAACGTCCTTACTCTGCCATAAAAATTTTAATTTCGAAAATTCCATTTGGGCGTCCCCCCGCAATACTGCAGGGGGCTTTTTATATGCACCCAACCTTCACAAAAAACAAATTTTGTGGTAATGTTTGCATAATCAAATTAAATTTCGTCATTAGTAGTCAGGTTCTTTGAAATAAAAAGCAAGGAGATTGCTCTGTGAAAATTACCCCCCCGCCCTATAAGATTAAAGTGGTACAAAAGATCAGGCAGATTGGCCGCGCAGAAAGAGTTGAAAGGCTGGAAAATGCTTATTTCAATCCTTTTTTTCTAGATGCGGACGATGTCTATATTGACCTTTTGACGGACAGCGGAACCGGCGCCATGTCTGACGAACAGTGGTCAGCGATTATGCGGGCTGACGAAAGTTATGCCGGTAGCAACAGCTTTAAAAGAATGGAAAGAGCGATTCGAGAAGTTTTTGGTTTCCAATATATTATCCCGACCCACCAGGGCCGCGGCGCCGAAGATGTCTTTGACCGGATAATGATAAAAGAAGGCATGCTCGTGCCTGGCAATAAGCATTTTGATACGACAAAGGCCCACATTGAAGACAAAAAGGGATTCGCTGTGGATTGTACGATTGACGAAATCCACAATACTCAAAGCACCCATCCGTTTAAGGGCAATCTCGATACGCAAAAGCTCGAGCGGGTTATCCGTGAAAACAATAAAAATATTGCCTATGTGCTTATAACGATAACTTGCAACAGCGGCGGCGGCCAGCCGGTTTCGTTGGCCAATATTCTGCATGTTTCAAAAATTTGCAGAAAACATCGCGTACCACTCTTTTTCGACGCGGCTCGGTTTGCCGAAAACGCTTACTTTATCAAAGAGCGCGAAAAAAAATATCACAAAAAGAATATTCAATATATTGTCCACAAAATGATGAGTTGTGTTGACGGCTGCCTGATGAGCGCCAAAAAAGACGCGATTGTCAATATGGGGGGCTTTATCGCGGTTCGTGATAAAAGTCTGTATAAAAACTTAGCGCCAATCGCTATTCTTAAAGAAGGATTTCTTCATTATGGCGGAATGAGTGGCCGCGATATGGAAGCCTTGGCGATCGGTATTCGGGAAGGCATTGATTATGATTATCTGCGTTATCGGACATGGCAGGTTAAATTTTTAGCCGAGGAGCTTCAAAAAATCGGTATTCCGGTCGTCACTCCCCCCGGTGGCCATGCCGTTTACGTGGATGCCAAAAAATTCCTGCCTCATATTCCCCGTGAACAGTTTCCGGGACATGCTCTCGCTTGCCAGCTTTATATCGAAGGCGGGATCAGGGGCGTCGAAATCGGCACGCTTTTAGCCGGCCGCGATCCGAAAACCGGGAAAAATGTTGACCCTGGCCTAGAGCTTCTGCGTCTGGCTCTCCCCCGCCGCGTCTATACGCTCGAACATCTTTATTATGTAATCGAAGTTTTTAAAAAGCTCAAAGAAAATAAAGATAAAATCAGAGGCCTAGGATTTACATATGAGCCGCCGACCCTACGACACTTCAACGCAAAATTTAAACTGCTTTAAAAACAAAAGCCACCAATTTAAGGTGGCTCTTTTTTTATTCATAATTTATTGTCTCATCAAGAATTCGATATCTTTGATTTTTTTTGGAGCGGCGGCAGTTAAAATTTCGCAGCCACTTTCCGTAACTAAAACCGTGTCTTCAATACGGATGCCAATGCCGCGCCATTTCGGGTCTACGGTTGAGTCGTCCGGCTGGATGTAAATTCCTGGTTCGACGGTCAGCACCATTCCTGGCCTCAGAACTTGCTGCCCATCTCTAATTTCTTTACTGCCGGAGTCATGCGTGTCCAGGCCCACGCAATGTCCCAGGCTATGCATAAAGAAGCGCATGTAGGCCTTGTCCTTTATCAACCGTTCCAGTTCGCCGGTTAGTAAACCGTGTTTGATCAAGCCCGCGGTAATTATCCGAACCGCCATCCTGTGGAGATCGAAGAAATTATTACCCGGCTTTACCCTTTTGATCGCCGCTTCCTGCGCGGCTAAAACAATTTTATAAATGATCTTTTGTTCACGGCTGAATTTGCCGTTGATCGGAAAGGTGCGGCTGATATCGGAAGCATAGCAATCAAGTTCACAACCAATGTCCATCAGAACCAAATCGCCGTTTTTAAGCAGGCAATTATTTTCAATGTAATGCAGAATGCAGGCATTTTTTCCACCAGCGACGATAGGCTGAAACGCATAAACGCTGTTTTCTCGCCGAAATTTATGAGCCAGCACCGCTTCCAGTTCATATTCCGCAACACCTGGACTACATGCCCTCATCGCGGTGTTTAGGGCGTAGGCGGAAATTTGAGCTGCTTGGCGCAGAAGCGAAATTTCTTCCGGCTGTTTTATCAGCCGCATCTCGTCGAGCAGATCATAAGCGTTTCGATAATCACCTTGGTCGTGAAGACGAAACTTACCCATGGCTATTTGGATGTCGACGAACCAATTTTTTATACGTTCAACCCATTCGCTGGTTTCGCCCGGAAGATAAACAACGCGCTGGTCCATTAAAAGCCAAGGCATTTCTTTATCCAAAGAGCTAATCGGATAAACTTCGTCAACGCCTGAAACTTTCTTGGCGCCTTCGAGGCCAAGACGGTGGCCAAACCATTGTTCTTCTTTGATGTCTCGCTTGAGACAAAACAAAATACTCCTTTCGTGCTCGCCGGCGATAATAACCAATACGGCTTCCGGTTCGGCAAAACCGGTTAAATAATAAAAGTAGCTAACAGGCCGGAAAGGAAAGTCGCTATCTCGGCTGCGTATCTGTTCGGACGCCGTCGGAATAATCGCTATCCCCTCTCTCGTTTTTTCGGCTAATCGCCTGCGACGTTCGCGGTATATCTGCGCTGAAAACGGCATTTTTCACCTCTCTATATTTTTGATTTTCAAAGATCAACCCTCTTTTGTTTAAAATTATCATGTTATTTCCAAAAATGTCAAACAATAAACAAAACCCGCGGTTTAGCGGGCTTCGAGCTATTTTTGATGAGGTTACCCCATGAATGTTGCAAAAACTGGAGACCTCGCCACAATCGGATACTCCTTCGCGCAGTCTTTGCAAATTTCGTCATCGGGCAAACTTTCCGTGCCGGCCGGACCTCTTAAGCAGAGCGCTTTTCCCAGATTATTTTTGGGGAAAATGTGTCCCCTTTTACCGCCACCAATTCGCCACAGAACAAACCTTTTGTCGTTGATTTTCATAATCTTTCCGCCCCCCCTGATTTTGTCAAAGAACGCTTCCAAAAATACTTAATTGATTTATACTATTTTTTCTCCGCTAAGTTCAAGAACCGCCTTTAGCGCAACTGGCAAGTCAAAACAATCGTCAAAATGCCCCTTCTGGTGTTCGAGCACAATCTTTGAACCAAGTAAATTTTTAAAATCTTCCTGATTATCCGAAGAAACACTCTGGTCGTTATCGGAAAAAAGCGCGATGCTGTTCTTAAAATGCATCCGCACTCTGCCTAAATTAATCGGCGTCTCTAGCCAATGGCGGGCAATTTCCTGCGCCTCTTCGTCGTCTCCTGAGTTGGTCAATCGTTTGAAAAACCCGGCAACAAAAACAACTCCGCCGGCCATTTTTCCTTCGGGCAGCGATTCCAGATACCGCGCGATAGTTTGGCATCCCAGACTGTGGCCCACGAAATAGGTCTGTTCGTTGATTTCCCCCACCGCTTTCGCTAGAACTGGCACCCAATTTTGTATTCTTGGCGCCTCCGGTTCCGGCAATCGGGGAACTACTACCTTAAAACCTCTGGCTTCAAGCTCTTTTTTGAGCCACGGATACCATCCGTCTTCCGGATGATAATCCCACCCATGAACAATAATTACTCGTTTTGGTATAGACATACGTAGATAAAAATAGTTTATCGTGGATTTGGTGGTCAATTTTAGAAAAAGTTAGAACTCATTTTCAAGAAAATCCCGCCGACGACTTCTGATAAATTTCCGCTCGGGCGGGCAAAAAGGAAGGGGGTTTGAGTGTCATCCCCATCAGGAATTTTTGCCCGCCCTCGCTTTCCGATTCCGATTTTTCCGCCGCCGCCAAATTTCGTGCCAGTGAAACTGGCGCACCGCCTTAATTTAATTCGGCTAATAATCTCTCAATAATTTTTGACATTTCAGATAATACCATAAAATTTGGAAATCGTAAAACCTTCCAACCCTCTTTTTTCAAAAATTCATCACGCTCAACATCTTCCAAAACGGGCATGCCCTCGATAATTTCATGTTGTATTCCGTCTATCTCAACATCAATTTTTTTCTTACCAACAATAGCAAAATCCAGTGTATATCGTTTTGCTACTAACTTAGGTAATAATTTATAACCTAATTTTTCTAACTTGATTTTTTGCAATTCCTCGTAAAATATTTTTTCAGTCGGAGTGTCAAATTTTGCGTGTAAATCGTATTCCTCTAGTTTTTCCTCGTCTTTTATTTTTTCGTAGACATCTTCTATTTTTCCTAAAATGCCTTGTCTATTCTCGCAAAAATATTTATCGCCAACGATATATAAAAGGTATCTTGCGCGAGAAAGGGCCACATTCAAAATTTGCGGATAAATATTATACCACTTATCACTGTTTCCATTTCCGCGTTCTGAAATTACAAGTGAAAAAATTATTATGTCAGCTTCTGAACCTTGAAATTGATGTGCTGTAAGTATTCTTATACGTTTTTCTAATACTTCTTGCGGAACTAAGGATTGAATCTTTTGAAAAATTGCATGGCGTTGGCCATTATAAGGCGTCACTATACCGATAGTTAAATTTGTATTAGAAATCTTAGCCCATATTTCTTGAAAAATCTTTGAAACAACATTCACCTCTTGCTGATTAACACGGCTTCCCGACGGAAGTTTATAAACTTCTCCTTTTACATCTTCCCATTGAACACCCAACGGCAAACTAGAAGGAAATTTACCGTAGTCAAGCGTACTTAATATCTTTAAGCGACGTTCGTAAAATACCTGATTGCAAAGAGAAATAATTTGATCTTCGGAACGATAGTGATTAGTTAAGAGTATCGACGAGTGCGGTAAAGAATTCTCTGCCGCTTTATATAAGGAAACATCACAATACCTTGTTTTTGCAGGATAAATATCTTTCATTTCTGTTAGTCCGTGTATTTTTGCTAATCCGAAATCAATATCTTTAGTAATCCCAGCAATGTGAGTTAATTGCATCGGATCACCGACAATAATCGCTTTTTTAGCCCGATATAAAGCCGGAGCCGCAGACGGTAAATCAATTTGAGACGCTTCATCAAAAATAACATAATCGAAAACACTCGCCTTGAGGGGGAAAGTCCCCCTAAGAGATTTTAATGTTGATGACCAAATTCTAAGAACCTGTAAAGCATTGATAAAAGACGTTTCGTTCATATCTTCGTCATTAAATCTATGCCCGTTTACTTGATTAAGAAAAGTGTTTACTAATCCGGTTTTATTACCACCGCCAAGCATCTTTTTTAGATAAACATTTCTAATAAAATCTTGGCAGGAAAGATAAAATTTTCTCTCTAATTCTCTTATCTTAGATTCAAAATCTATCCTGCTGGGTAATTTTTCTAGCTTTGATTTGATTCTTTGTAATTTGAAATTGAGGATAAATGATTCAAAAATTATTTTTATCTTTCTAATGAAAGAGTTTTGAATTTGTAGAATGTCTTTCAATTCTTTTTGATAAAAATATTTTTGTTGAAAGTTCTGTTCGATCTCATCTTTTTTCAATAAACTATTCCTATATTCTAAAATTGTTTTCCAAAGAGAATGGACGTAATCCGCATTAATATTTTTGGTATTTCTTTTTGAAGAGTCTGCAAGTAATTCATTAAACCTACCTTTTAAATCCTGTCTAAGTTCTTTTTTCCCAGTTCGTAACATCAGATTACGAAATTGCTCATTGATTCTCGAGTTCACAACGTCAACGGCCTCCCCCGTGTGGCTAACAAATAAAACCGATTTGCCAGCCAAGAAAAGATTAACGATTAGGTTTGATATGAATTGACTTTTCCCTGTCCCCGGAGGGCCAGTTATAACACTGAGCGAGTGTTTAAAAATATCTTGAATTGCCGTTATTTGGTATTCGTTCGACGGGAAAGGGAGTATCGGCATTATCTCGTTCTCAACATCGGCAGTGCGAGAAGCAGAAAAGAAAGAAAGAGATGTTTTCTCTAAATCGTTTCTACCCTTAAGGTCTAATAAATCTTTTATGAGGTGGATATTAAAAACTGTTGTCTCTCCGGCAAAAATCAGGCTTTTATTGTATAAACCCGCCGATATTTCTTTCGTGAGTTTTTTGGAATTAGACAGTTGAGATGGATTTATTTCTTCAATAATTGAAATCCCCGCCTCTTTCTCGATAATTTCTAATGCTTGAGTAGCAAGTTGACGCTCGCCATTTTTTGGATCACTAGTAAATAAATTTTCTATTGATTGATTTATGCTGGCTATTTCTTCAGTTCTCAACCCCAGTTTACTCAGTGCTTGAATTCCGCAAACTGGATATGATTCGTCTTTAGATAACAATAAATCCTCGCCTTCTCGGCTAAATTTAACTTTTATAATAAACAGGGGTGCCACTAATTGCTTGTCGGTTCTGTCGTCTCGATAATATAGGAGTGGGTATCCGTAAAAAAATTCTAATCCTTCAGCTTTAACACTCGCAAAGGTATTTAATTTTTCATTATTGATTTTAACTGGAGTGTCTTTTTTTCTAAAAACAAAGGGGTCGTCATCAAAAGGATACAAAATTGCTTTTGAGCGAACATTGATTGAAATATCCTTTTCCAATACATCTTCGTTTTTGATACATTCATACCAGTAGGAACATATCGTATTTAATAAATTCATAAAATTACTTTATTAAATCGTCAATTGAAACACCTAACCCCTTGGCAATTTTGGTCATAGTTTCAATAGTCGGATTGGGCGTTGAGCCAGATTCAATCTTGGTAATTGTATGTAAAGTAATACTGGCCAATCTCGCCAACTTCTCTTGTGAAGGCCCCTAGCTTCCCGCATTTTTCTTTTTCTATAAAAGTTATTTTTCGCTTTTCATTCGAGCCTTTAACAGAAAGATGGTCTCAGTTCGGAGCTTTGCCCGGGCCCAATCTTTTTGAGGCTCGGTAAGAAAGTCACCCAAGCCATCAAGGATATGCTTGTTATCCACCTTCTCTAGTTGTTCAACGGATTTTTGCAAAAGCTCTTTGAAAGATACTTCTGAACGCTGTTCTACAATCGTTTTATTAATCGGCCAGTTGTTTTTAAGAAAGAACCAGACATCATAAATATCGCGGCTCGTTTTGCCAACTCGTTCGCGCATGGCCATAAGCTTGTGAGCGAACATATCTTCCCGGATCATCACAAGCATAGAGATACCAAGTAGAGTCATAACCTCATACTTGGAGCCGAAATTTCTTCGGTTCACCTCGACTTTTATCTTCTGCGCCCCCGGTGCGTATGAGATAACATTTAAAAGATTAAAGTGTTTTATGTGTGAGTCGACAATCGTTCCGTAACTTTTTGCAATTTTATTAATTTTTTCAAACACTTCAGCCTCTTTGCTTTCATCCAGCAAGTCAAAATCCAGATCAATTGAATCGCGATTCAAATCATAGAACAAGAGAGCGGCAGTACCACCCTTAAAACCCAAATGAGGAGCAATTGAAGTGTCCGAGTAAATATCCTTCAGAATCTGAAGTAGTATATTTTTATGTTTCGAGTAGTCTAATGTCATACGTTTTTGGTTTTATTAGGTTGAGCGCCCTTATAATGCTCAAAATATGTTTTGACCTTTTTCTCCATGCGTTTGTTGTGGTAGATGGGCAAAATCTCAAAAACCTTGTCCCAAGCCAATACATCTAAATTATCGAAATGATAATCTTTGCTGATATAAATGCGGTCCAAAAAAGCGCGCTCTTTAGTTGCTGTGGCGATGCCATCTGCGTGTTTGATGCCAGCGGTATTACTCAAAACATAGTCTTTCATGCGAACGAATGAAATCTTTTGACCATCAACTTCAATTTCTCTCGTAACATACGTGGCAACAAAAATATTGCCATAGTATTGAAAATTAACTCCGGCGCGGGTCAATACCGTTTCGAGGCTGATATATGAAGGAGTATAAATACGAGTCGCCAATTCAAAGCGATTATAATTTTTATCTTTGGCGTAAATGCCACGACGCACTCTAATCAACTTACAGTTTCTTACATAGCTGTTTAATCTCACCCTGACAGCATTCCCCGCTTCTACTCCCCACATTAAAGCTACGTCTTTATTGGAAAAGACGGTCTTGGGAGATCGCAATAAAATCTCCACATATTGGCCTTTTGTAGGTTTGTTTTCCATATAGTGACTGTTGGTTAATTTAAAGCTAACTTCCAGTACATTATATGCTATATTCAAAATAAACGCAAGGGTCTATAGGCGCGCATTTCTGCAATATGACAATAGTGTCTCATAGCTTTGCTGATCAAAATTATCATTTGGTGGACCTGGCGAGAATCGAACTCGCGCCTCCCGGATGCAAACCGGGTACACTACCACTATGTTACAGGCCCGCATGCCATAGGTACGCAAACTGCGATAATCATACCTTAATAACGCGCTATTGACAAGTTTGTTGGCTAGCCCTATCCTTTTATATAAACAGGAGTAAGTTTCCTTTGGCCGACTAAATCGGCCAAAGGAATATTTGCACGTTGAAAAATAGCCAATTATACAGAAAAGAGGAGTTTTCAATGCCAGAAAAATTACAGAAGCAATTGATAAGCGACGACGAGGTGCGGCAAGTTCTTGAAAAAATAAACAGCCTTCCGAAAGATAAGCGCGTGGCCTTGGTCGTTCATAAAAATCCGCCACCAGACCCAGATGCGCTCGCTTCAGCTCTTGCCTGGCAAATGGCACTTGATGACCGAGGCATTAAATCGGACATTTTTAGCGGCGGCGCTATTTCCCATCCGCAAAACATTGCCATGATAAATTGCTTAAAAATAGAATTGCGCGACGAAAAATACTGGGAAAGAAATTCGAATAATTACGGACTGGTAATTTTTTGCGACACCTGCCACAATAACGCCGCGATTAACGTGAGGCCGGATATTATTTTCGACCACCACATGAATAGCCCGATTATTGATGGGTGCCTCAATCTCATAAAGAAAGTTGGCGCTAATTCGACAATTGTCTATCATCTATTAAAAAAAATCGGGGCTGAATTTTCTCATCCTAGCCTGATCGCAACGGCACTGGCAGTTGGTATCGACACGGACACGAAGTCGTTGGCGAAAGTCGACGAAGTCACCGAGTTTGACCTCAGTGCTCATCGAGAGCTTTTGTCCCTCGTGGACTACGCGCTTTTTAAGCACCTTACCGAACGTTTCGAGGTCACCAGGGGATTTTTTAAATGCCTAAAAATGGCCTTGAGTGAAAATATCGATGCTATCTTTGTCGGATCTATGGCGGTTTTGGGGGTTGGAGAAATTAAACAAAGCCAGATAGACTACATCCCGCTGATAGCCGATATGGTCCTGCGCACCGAACAAGTTCGGCTTGTAGTAGTCATTGGTATTGTCGATGACCAGTTTATCAAGGCGAGCGTCAGAACGGATTTGGAATCAATCCAAATCGACCAATTCTGCAAAGAGGTTTTTGGCGCCGAAACCTCTTCCGAACTTGTTTCAACGGGCGCGCGCCCAGGTTCCGGTGGCGCCAAGGTGCTTTTTAGCGCCAGCGAACAAAGAGAGTGGACATGCGCCATGCCGGAAGAAAAACAGGTTCTGCTTAACATCAAATTACGATACTATCGCCACAGAATCGAAGAAATCCTGCCGGATGCATAAAAACTAAAATAGCCCGAAATAATCGGGCCTTTTTGTAACCTGAGATTATTTTGCCTTACCGCCCTTCACCAATAGCTCGGTCAGCTTATAGGCGTCCCCCGCGCCCATGATTATGCAAATATCATTTTTCCTGAGTTCCTTTTTCAGATAGTCTTTGGTCCTCTGGAAGGAATCAGCACAAAGAATTTCGCGACGCCGCCCGGGAATCAATTTGTGCATGGCATCAATAAGTTTTTCAGAGCTTACTTTTTTCTTTATACTCTCTCTTTCTCTTCCCGCCACGCTATAAATCGGCAATAAAATCACTCTGTCCGCGTCATTAAACGCGTTCGCAAACTGATTAAATAATTTATAAGTCCGCTGATATTGATGTGGCTGAAAAATAATCCATAGTCGCCCATTCTTCAACGATTCGCGCGTGCCCCGTAAAGTCGCTTTAATTTCTGTCGGATGATGGCCATAGTCGTCATAAATTTTAGCGCCATTGACCAGGCCCTTATACTCCATTCTGCGCCAGGTACCTCTGAATCGCGATAATGCCCCATAAGTAATTTTGTCGGGAATTTTTAATATCCGCGCTACAGTCAAAACCGCTAAAGCATTGGAAATGTTATGTTCACCGGTTACTTTCAAAACTTTTCCCAATCTTTCGAACTCCAGTTGCTTCATCGAGTAGTTTTGAATTTTAAATTGTGGTTTTGCGTTTTGAAATTCGAGTTTTGAGATATTGGAATCATCCCCATTCGCCACTAAAACTCCGCCTTTCCTCAAATGCGACACATATTTTTTGAAAACCGCCATTATGTGCTTTAAATCTTTATAATAGTCCAGGTGCTCCTCTTCAATGTTTGTTAAAACAATAATTTGGGGCCAATAATTCAAAAAGGAGGCGTTGTATTCGTCGGCCTCAATAACCAGATATTTAGATTTCCCTACTCTGAAGTTGCGATTCCCCCACTCGCGTAATCTGGTTCCGACAATCACCGTCGGATCCAAGCCGGCCTTTTCTAAAACCAAAGCCAGCATCGCGGTAGTTGTGCTTTTCCCATGCATGCCGGAAACAGCTATCGTAAACATTCTCTTAGTTAAATCTCCCAGCGCCTCGGCGTAGCTCTGGCATTTAATTCCAAGTTTTTTGGCCTTCTTTAACTCGGGGTTATCGGGTGTGGCCGCCGCGGTATAAACAACTAAATCAACTCTATTCGTAAGGTTTGCAGAGTCATGCGGCCCAACAAAAATTTTAGCGCCTTGTTTTTTAAGCGCTTTTATAATCTGTGAGTCGGATAAGTCAGAACCGCTTACTTCGTGTCCTTTCGACAAACAAAATCCAGCCAGACCGCTGGCTCCGATCCCTCCAATGCCAATAAAATGGATTTTCATAATGGCCGTTTAGACTTAGCCTTTTTGCGCCAAAGGTAAGCCGCCCAAGAAAAAATTGTTAGAACGCCCGAGCCGATTAATACCGCGTGATTATAATTAAGTTTTGCCAATCCTTCACCAAAGATGTAAAGAAACGCATTCAGCGTACAAATGGCGGCAGTCATCGCTCCATTCTCTTCAAATTTTCTTTCTATCAAAGAGATCGCAAATAGGGTGGCGGGAAATACCAAAAGGCCGATAAGGATAATCCATCCAATCAAGAGGCTAGTGTCGAAATTATATTGAGCGACTTCAGTGCTTACAAAAAATATATAAAGCAAAAAGGACGCCAAAACCGAAAGATAGACTCCGCGACGAGTAATCTTATATTTTCCTAAATTGTCCAAATCGTCCGGGAGCAACGAAGAAGATGAGAATTGCCCAAAATTATTTGTCATTTGCAAATAGGTTTAACAAAATTATCTTTAATGATTAATAAGGAATGCCTTGTTAAATGCCGTCTCGGTCTCTTCGCAAAAAATCGATCCAACCCTATCTAAGTCTTCGAGGGTTAAAGCTTGATACATTACGCAATTTATATTATCGGCATCTGGCGAAAGCGAAAAGCCGACCGTGACGCCAAGCGTCCTAAGCGCGAGTTTTTCGACGCGTTGTTGATAAATCTCTGTTGAAGAAGTAGATTCGCCCTTTAATCGTTTAACTGAAATAACCGCCGTATTATTAAGAAACGACGCGCGGGAAAAAATATACGGTCTTTCCGGCTGCAATTTCGTATACATATCTTCATTTACTACGATAAGATATCTTACCGTATCGCCCCTGTCTGCAAAAGTATCAATAAAATATTGCCAGACTGCATCTCCGTCAAATTGACCGCGGCTCTTGTCATAATAATTATCGCGCATTGGCAATGTTCCCGAGTAGGCTTCGATAGACGTTCTTACTCCGATTTTGTCTTTGATTACTTGCTCAATCAACTCAAGGGTTCCATTCGGAACACCGTAGCCACCAATAAACACATCGGTAATCTGCTTGTCGGGCAAAGACGAAAGAAACATCGTCTGCTGTAGTTTATTGGAAACTTCTTCCTTTGTGTCCTGCGTTGTTACACCCGCTTTTTTCACAAAAATAACGGGAATTATAACAAACACAAAAATGGCGATTACGGCTAAAATACCCAAGGCACCCAATAGTATTGTATAGAAAGTTTTTTTCGCGACGAAGAAACTCCACCGTTATAAACATTGTTTGAATTTAAATTATTAGAAGAGTCCATAAATTTAATACGACTGTTAGAAAAATTATACGAAAAAGCATTTGGGCTTGTCCGAATAAATACCAACAGCTTTTATATTTTTACCAGAACGAAAACGGCTTGTTGCCTGGCGGATGATGCTTCAAAATTTTTTCCCGCGCTGTTCGCTCAGAAGCTGTGGCATTTAACTCAAAAGAAAAATAGACCACCGACTGGCCGGCTATTTTTTCCGGTGATCGAGTAACGGCATCATGCATATTCGCCGCTCGACCGACATAGAGCGTGTTTCTCGCGCTACCAGCTAAATAATATACGCCTTCCAGCTGTGGCGCAGAGTTGATGTCTTCTTTAAAACGATACCACTGCATATATGAAAATTATTCTTCGAGCGTAGTCGAGAAGCTGCGATAATGCGGTTCTCGATAAACTCGAACAATAGTTATTTACCCGACCTTTAATTTCCTAAATTTTTCAAAACTATTTTTTTATGCGCCTCTTTTGCTCCTTCGTCGTTTACTCCAAGTCGCGCTAAATGATTAACAACTTTCTTAACTTTCAGATAATTTCCCGAATAACCGGAAATATCTTCGTTTAAGCCGACAAACGAGTAGATTTTTCGCCAAACTATTTGTCGCGCGTCGTATTTTCCGGCTGCTTTCATGTTGACGGCCCACGCCTCGCCTTTAATGCCAAATTGATAATATAACCAGATTTGAAGATGCACGCAAACGTCGCGAAATTCTTCTTCTATTTTTAGCCGGTTGAACTTAAATATCGCGCCAAGCAGTTCGCAAAACTCAACCAAAACATCCCTGAAGTAAAAGCGGTTGCCGCGGCTGTATTTTTTAATGTATTCTTCGATTGTCATAATAAATCAAGTCTTACTTACTTCTATTTTATCGCCTTGGCCTAAAACAGTCAAAAAAGTATGCATAATGCCAGATACATCCTGGACTCCTTGAGGCCGTAATCTCATGGCGTTCCACAACCACTGGCATTGCAAGTATACCGGCATCAAAGGATTTTTGACCGTCTACGAAGATGGTTTAAGATACCGGTATATGATTACAGCTAAA
>Ga0210049_1001102_pt1 | contig 24796 bp, 14 predicted proteins | sample CryGeyCG2014_300_2_FD_183964 | JGI IMG/M metagenome (GOLD analysis project Ga0210049, IMG submission 183964) | Groundwater microbial communities from aquifer - Crystal Geyser CG06_land_8/20/14_3.00 (SPAdes) (version 2) | ecosystem: Environmental > Aquatic > Deep subsurface > Groundwater | place... | reverse complement strand
TCAGCGACGGCATACTGACTATACCACACAAATGGGACACAGTCCAATTTGGCGTTTACCGATACGCGTGCTATATGAGCGATAGTTTTCATGATACGATGGCAGTTACAAAAACGATATATCATAAGTCAATAAAGAAGAACGAGGCCGGTATATATCCGAGGAAGAGCAAGAACATCGAAGGCGATGGCGTTTCTGCCGCCGCCTGTAATTTCTATTCTGATAGCAGACAATCTCAGGATATCGTGAGGGCAAATACATTCGACTGGTCCACCAGCAAGATGGCAGAACCCCTAATACACGAAACATACACCTTCGATAGCTTTGAAACTAAAGAGAGTTATTATAGGAGTACGGGTCCGGATGGGACTTATTGTTCACAAATAGATAACGATTATAAGAAGGTCTATTGGGACGATGGGAACACAATCTCATGCAAAACACTGGATGGGTCCTCCTTCACCACCAGATCGGGACTGGACACGATTGCGAATGATATAAAAATCATCTATTCGATTGATGAAAACAACAATCTGACTTATGTGAGATTCCAGAAAGATACGGAATTCACGCAGTGCAATACCGGCATCTGGCTTGCGGGTGAATTGGTTGAAGAATCAGGTTGGGAGCCCGTGGATAAACTTTTGGGCGACACGGAGACGACCATAACTGAGACCAACGGATGTCCGATATATAGAAGAAAAACGGTATATAAGATTCTTCACAGCCACGAAGGTCTGAACTTCAAAGCCGTTCTGTACCGGAAAAACGTGAGTGCCGGATACGATACATCCGAACTTCTTGATTATAGAGGGTACCGGACGTCGGGGATAGATGATTTCGTACAGATCAGGAGAAGCTATTTCGACAGCACAACCACCTTCCATCTTGCCGTCAGAAAGAACGGTGGAGGATTCAGTATCGTGACTCTGCCGTACAAATGCGACGCCAGAGAGTACCAGCTTACGGGGCTATCAACGCCTTATTCGGGTCCCGATATCCCGATTGTAACCCATCTGTCTCAGTTTGCGTATTGCGACGTAGCCGACAATAATAACAGCAACATCACGAGAATCTACTCAGATGAGACCTATACGAAATTCATAATAGGATTCGATGTGTTTCCCGTAAAGTTCAGTCATATCCTGGTCCGGGAACAGATCGGCACAAGCGGCGAATACGCGCTTGTCGGCAAATACGATGATTCCGAATTCGAGGACGTATCATCGGACCGCAATTATCCGGACGTAAAAGATCGGAAATGGTTCGTCTTCAATGCGGATGGAAGTTATACCGAACTTGACCCGCCGAAAGACATCAATGGGAATCATGTAAAAAGAATCAACGGACTGGGAATGTTTGAGAGGGTTGATTAGATGGCCGATGATTATGGTTATTCGGCGGTCGTTGGCGGCATAACGGGAAGGCCAAGATATTTCATTATACTCTTGATTTCAACTTCATGAATGAACTGTCAAATTATGGGATAGGTTCGGGCCGACTCTATTGTCCAAAAAGCATTGATGTGATGGAGATCCGGAATGACTGAGAACATAATATCATATGATGGCCGCATGGCGATGTATGTTACGGGCGGAGTAGTACTTGCGCCTATCGGTAATTTGCAGCATACAAATAACCCGATGCAATATTTGCCTGGAACATCAACCACACAGTCACCAAGAGGTTTGACTGCAATAGGCCCTGTTTATGCTTCCATTCCTCCATCCGGACAAGTATGGAGTCCAGGATCCACTTTTTTTATTCCCACGCCCAATTTCAGTTATTCGGTCACAGCCGAAAATGTTGTGTCATTTTTAAACCTGTCAAGCGGGCCTGTGGACTGGTGGCAATGGAATTTCGGAGATGGATCAACCGATGCAGTGACGAATCCCGTGCATCTCTATCTGAATCCAGGAACTTATCTTGTGAATTTATCCTGCTGGAATCAATACGGAAGTCAAACCACAAGTCAACTGCTTACCCTATCCATTGCCGCTCCGGGACAGGCCGGATTCATATATAAAAAGGTCGGCCTATCAGTCCAGTTCTACGATGCCTCCAATCTTCTCAATGCGGCGACATTTTATTGGGATTTCGGGGATGGTAGCGCATCAACGGAAACGAACCCCGCCCATGAATACGCGGTAGCCGATAGTTACACAGTTGTTTTGCTTGTCAACGGAGTTTATTCCAGTTCTCAGTCTGTAACTGTTGCTCCGGTCAGCGCATGGGAAGATGTGGTCTGGACGGATATGGTAAACTGCTATCCCTATCCGAATTCTAACGATTTAAGAAAAAATGCAGGGACACCTTATGTTTTTGATGCAGGAGCCATTTCAACCCAAACGATTAACTCTGCTATCGCAAGTGCGGGTATTGAATTCAAATTACAAGGAGGTTTTGATTCTGCCGCAGGACTCTCCGCAGATAATCCAAATCAGCATTACGATACTATTGACTTTTGTATGCTTCATTTTGCCGGCGATATCCCTGCCACTGCCATTTTTGAGAATGATGTATTTAAAATGGACTTGGGATATCTTGATCCAACGGATAAACTCAATATTCTCATCAATGGTTCTGGCCGGATTGAATACTATGTCAATGATGTACTGCAATATACATCCCTTAATTCTCCTTCTTTTCCTTTATTTATGGATACATCTATTGACATAGATAGTCTTATGAACGGCCCGCGAGAATGTAAAATCAACATCGTTGGAGAAGGAGGCGGTGGTCCGGTCATACCCGCCGCCGCTTCCTTCACTACAAGTGTTGATTCGGGTCCGGCACCCCTGACCGTGACCTTCACGGACACGTCCATCGGAGATCCGACCCTGTATCTATGGAATTTCGGGGACGGTTCAACTTCCACTTCGGCCTCACCTTCGCATACATTCACTTCCGCAGGGATCTATACGGTCAGTCTTACGGTCGCAGATGACGTTACCTCATCCACAACCGAGAAAATGATCGTGGTTACGGCCTATATTGATCTTGCTATCTATCCGCCTATCGCCTCGTTTACCATGGATGCTCAAATAGCGGCACCTGGAACCACGATCAATTTTACGGACACTTCCACGGGATCAGGATTCATCCGGCACTGGGACTTTGGCGACGGCGCAACTTCAAGTTCTCAGAATCCCAGTCATTCCTATACCGATCCCGGAACTTATACGATTACCCTCACGGTTACGAGTACATTGACTGGGCTAAATACGTCGGCATCGCAGGGCATTATAATTAACGCCGACGTCAACCCGACTGACAATCTTCCGGTGGCCGTTATCGTGCCGTCCTATTATTACGGTACGGCCCCGCTGACCGTGGACTTTACTGCAACGGTATCCACGCCTGATATTTTCTATGCCTGGAACTTTGGGGATGGGGTTTCATCAACAGCAACGGCTCCTTCGCATACTTACACCATCCCCGGCACTTATACGATTACCCTGACCGTGAATAATGTATGGGGAAGCACGACATCAAGTGTAGATATCGTGGTCATGGGCGCAACTTTTTCCTATGGTGATACTGGATTTGCGGTGTCATTTTATACGGTAGACAGAACAGGCAACCGGGTCCTGATGTTTGATGATTCCGGTGCCGCATTGGGATCATTCGGTGGTTTTGGGACTGAAGAAGGGGAAATGATAAGGCCCACGACTTTGACGGTGGTGAGGCCACAACTTTAAAGGAGATTCGCAATGGCCGTGACAGCAACTTGCTCAAATAGATATAAATATGCTCTTGCAAAGAAGCTTCTGGATCTAAGTACCGACACAATCAGGGTGCTTCTTATGAGGTCGGGTTTCACGTTTTTAAAAGACGATCATGCAACCCTGATCAATATCAAAGGCGATACGACGGCGACCACCTTGAACGCCGTAAATGCAACAAGCAAGTTCACGAGGACGTCGGGAAGCTTTATCGCCGACGGGTTCGTGGTCGGGAACTCAATCACGGCATCGGGTTTTGGCAGCGGGGATGATCTGACCTATACGATATTAACCGTTTCCGCACTTGAAATTGTGGTCAATGAGACCGTCCCGGCAGACGTTACGGGTGGCGGAGATGAACGGCTGATTGCAGACGATGAACTGGCGGGCGTCTATGGCTACGTCAAGGACACAAAGACCACAGGGACCATCACGCTCACAGAAGATGATACATACGATTATCTCAATGCCTCATTCCCAAACGTGACCTGGACGGCATCCGGGGGTTCCATCGGCCCCACGCCGGGAGCGATTCTCTATGATTTTACGGCCACTGAAAAAACGATCATCGGCTATATCGATTTCGATGGCGAACAGACGGCGACTACCGGGGAAACATTTAATATCGCCGCAGGAACGATCAGAATTGCGTAGTGGAGGGATAGCCTTGGCGCAGATAGATATTACTTCAGTTCCGTTATTAACGACAACCAGCATGAGCGCGGGCTTCCCGGTCGTTCTGATACCCGAATCCTTGCGCGTAGTGACGATCATGGGTGCGACACTGACGCCCTATGTCTATGTGGTGGATTCCGGGAATAACCGTGTCCAGGCGTTCGATTACAATGGCAATTTCCAATTCGCTTTCGGCGCCTACGGATCGGGGAATGGACAATTTTCGTCACCTTACGGCATTGCCGATGATGGTGATTTCCTTTACGTGACGGATCCCGGAAATGCCAGAGTGCAGATATTCACTCTGCTCGGAGTCTATGTATCGGAATTCGGATCGGTGGGATCTGCCGCCGGAGAGTTCGATAACCCCATGGGGATCGCCGTTGATGAGCGTTACATCTACGTCGTGGACAGCAACAACAACAGATTCCAGATATTCGCCAAGGACGGGGCCTTCCTTTACAAACTCGGAACTTACGGAACGGGGTTAAATCAGTTCGATCATCCGACCGACTGTTCTGACGATACCTATTATCTCTACATCACGGATGCAGGCAACAGCCGGATCGTCATCTATCCCAAAACCATCACTTACGGTGCTCATGGGTACATGACTTTCCCCAGCCTTTCAGTGGCGAGCACGCTCGAGGAAAGATCGATTTCAACTTCCATGATATTTACGTCTCTTGAAGTCGAATCGCATATAAATTCAGGCAACAAGTTTTCAGTCGCCGCCGTATTCCCCAGTCTCGAAGTCCTGGCTATGGGCGGAGGCCATGGGGACTGTATCTTCCCGGCTCTGAATGTGGATTCCACGGCATTGTCCGGAGGGCTTGTTAGCGGCGATCTGATTCTGCCGTTATTTGAATCGGATTCGAGTATATCCATAGAAGAGAAGGTCGGCGGCGACCTGATATTCCCCAGCATCGAAGTCCAGTCAACCATCGGCGCGGGTTGGCTGATAAATACGGATATCATGTTCCCGTCGGTGTCCGCGGAAGCCGTAATAATTTCCGGCCAGATGGTGACGGGGGATATTGTCATACCATTGTTCCAGGTATCGTCAGAGATCATCCCCGGAACACAATCTCCGGGAGACCACGTATTGACGGGATCGGTAATCCTGCCGATATTCCTCCTTGATGCGACCGCTTCTCAGTCGGCTTCGGCCCCTACGTATTATCCCATCGTGATGACAATCGAGACTAAGGCGGTTGTGGAATATGATAATTATGGCTTCAACAGCATGACGTTTTTCAATGGGAAATATTTAGGTGCGAATTCCACGGGGATCTACGATCTGGACGGCGATAAGGATGCGGGAGCGAACATCAACGCCATCATGTCCTCGGGGATTTTCGATCTCCATGATGGGATTATTCGCAAACCCCGAGAGGCTTATTTGAGTTATCGGTCAGACGGCATACTGAAAGTGACTATAACCGAGGATGAGGATGTTGAGCGTGAATACAGGCTCGACAAGGCCATGGAAACCATTCACGACAAGAGACTCAAGATCCCGCGTGGCGTGGGCGGGAGGCAGAGGGCGAGATTCTATCAGTTCAAGATTGAAAACGTGAGCGGTGCGGATTTCGATATCGACAGCCTGAGATTGCAGACAGAACCCGTGCCGGCCCGTAAACGATAAGGAGCCCAATATGGCAGATGTTGAAGTCGTTGATCAATTAACACAAGGCCGAATAGCGCAGATGGACAGCATTTCCAGCGACGTGGTGGGGAACGTGAGTGGTTTTCTCAATTCGCTATCGAACTCCATGAATATGCAGGTTCCATTTTTCACGCCCGACAGTGTTGGCTATACTCCGGCCAATATTCCCATTGATGGCACGGAACCCGAATATCAGGCAGATGAAACAAATTCTCCTGCGGAGGTGGACCCCATTGGATCATCGGAGATACCCGCTCTTGAGATTGCCGAAACCCCAGCGTTTGCGGCAGCATCTCCACAAGTGACTTATCCTTCGGCGCCGTCTTCCGGCCTTCCGGGATCGCCCAACTCTCCGTCCATCAGCACAATCAATCTTCCCTCAAGTCCGGTCATAACCCTGCCTCTTGCTCCCACAATAAGAGACGTGGTGATCCCCGAACCGCCTTCTATTCAGATCCCTGCATTTGAAGCGGATTTTCCAGTGAATGATCTTGTGGCCCCCACGAATACGTTTGAATTTAACGAGCAGGAATACATATCGGATCTGCTCAATGCGGTCAAACAGAAACTTGCTTATGACCTGGAAAACGGCGGGACTGGTCTGGATGCCGATGTCGAGGCGGCCATTTATGAGCGGCAGAGCGAACGGGACGAGAAGGAGATCCAGGACGCCATTGACGCCGCAGTGGCGGCTCTCGCATCCAAGGGATTTGAACTACCCACGGGTGTCATGGCGGCTACGGTTGCGAAGATCAGAAGCGACTACGCCGACAAGAAGATCGACAGGTCGAGAGAAATAGCGATTAAACAGGCTGAACTCGCTCAGACCAATACTCACTTCGCAGTCACTTCCGGGATTCAATTGGAGGGGATTCTGATCCAGCATCACGATAATGTCGTTCAGCGTGCCCTCGTGGCCGCACAATCGACTGTAGAGCTGGCGGTGTCGATCTTCAATGCCAGGGCGCAGTTCTATAACAGTCAGCTGGAAGGCTACAAAGCCAAGGCGAGCGTCTATGAGGCCATGGTGAGATCTGAATTGGTGAAACTGGATCTCTATCGATCCCAACTCGAAGGCGCGAAACTCGATGCCTCTATTCAGGAACAATATGTTCAGATCTACAACGCCCAACTTGCAGGCCTGACGGTTCTGATGGATCTGTATAAAACCGAGATGGAGGCCGCCAATATCTCAGCCGGTATCGAGAGAACCAAAATCGAGAATTTCAGGGCGCAAGTCGATGCTTATCAGGCGCAGATAGGCGCCAAGGTATCCGAATACGAACTCTACAAGGCGCAGATCAGCGGTGAAACGTTGAAGGTTCAAGCCTATGAGGCTCAGGCAAGGGCGTATTCGGCTGCAGTTGATGGATTTAAGGCCAATGCCGATGTCAAGATAGCGGAATCCAATGCGAAAATAGCGATAGAAAAGTTCAAACTTGAGGAATACGTGGCGAAGATCGAAGGGTATAGGTCCGCCCAGGAAACCAAGAGGATCGCCACGCTGTCGGCAGTGGAAGTCTACAGGGCTGATATTTCCAAATATATCGCCGCTATCGAAAAAGCCAAAGCCGGCGCGGAGATTGAAGTCAAACAACAGGAAATTGCCATTGAAAACGCGAGGGCAAACGTAGCCATGTTTGTAGAATCGGCTCGGGCAAATCTACAGGCATATATTTCCGTTGCAGAGATCAGAGTCCAGGCGGCAAAAGGAGGGGCGGATCTCGGTGTCGGTCTGATCAGATCCGCTTTGGAATCCCTGACAACCGTAGTGCAGATGTATTCAGGGGCCCTGAGTACGGAAATCAAGGCCGCTACCGCATAAACACAGGAGAACAGTATGGCCATAAATATAAATCCAAAGTCAGAAAAAGAAAGAAAAAAAAGATACGAGGTACTTGGTGGCCCAACGCGACCGACGAGACCACTAAAATCTCCTTCTGGACCATCACCTTCTTCCGGTCCTCCTGTCCCCGATTATTTATCAGCCGGCAGATCCGCGGCGAGGGGGATCAATACGGGAATCCCGGTCGGGGAAACGAAACAAGCCTCGCCGATGCCGAACCAGAACATAATGCCGGCGAAAACCGCACTCCCGGCGGTAATCCCAGCAACAGCGGGAGCCCCGTCGGGGTTACCTGCTCCGGCAAGAACAAAAGCCATCACTCCGGATTCTGTTACAATACCCGGAACCGAACCCCTTAACCTTGAGCCGGTCAATGTCAAGCCGTTCGGATCGAGAGGTCCTTTCAAGGGCGGGATATTCGGAAGTCTTGGCAATCTTGCTTACAGTCAAGGGCAGGCCCTTAATGCCCAACGTAGAAATGCGGAAAAGATCGGAGAACAAACCCGAAAGGTCGGGTTATTCAAGGTCATGGAAGACGTATTCAATAGCAGGGCTGAAAGAAACAAGCCGCTGATAACAGATGTCGGAGGCACGACCTACGAGCAGGTCTTCAATCCTAAGACCGGGACTTACGAAACGAAGAGATCCGGAATGAGCACAAAAGGCTCTTTCTACGACAAATATGCTCATGATGCCCAGTTACAATTTATAACCGATTCGGGCAAACTGGATAAACTTGAAGAAAGTGGAAACTATGATCCAACCCAGATGGCTACTTTACGGGCTGAACACAACAAGCGATATCGAGATCTTTTCATTAAAATCAATATAGCCAGATCGGAAGAAGCGGCTATGGAAAAGAATCAAGAAGATATAAATGCTCTTCGTGCTATGGGTTGGTCGGACGAACAAATTGCAGCGCAGGGAGTTCAAATGCCATGAGGAGGTTTGTATGTCAAGGAAACCCATGAAATTGAATCTCAAGAAGGGGGCATTGCATAAAGCCCTCGGCATCCCGACGAGAAAGAAGATCCCGACCTCGGATCTGCAAAACAAACCCGGCGACACGGGATTGATGAAGAAAAGGAAAAATTTTGCCCGAATGGCAAAAACCTGGAATCATTAAGGAGACGCCTATGCCAAATATAAGAAAGAGCGAAAAAAGATCCGAATACGTTTCAAGGGCAGTTCCGATTCTGATGAAAGAGGGTCTTTCTCAGAAAGCCGCCGTTGGAAAAGCAGAGGGCATGTATAGTTCCCATAAGGTGTCCAAGAAAAAAACCAAGAGACACAAATAATGCCACAGACTACAGCAGAAGAAATTGTTGCCAGGATCAAACAACGTCAGAAACGATTAGAGCCTCAATTCGCCAATGAAGACAGGTCCGCACAAATGGCTTCGGGGTTGAGCGATCCCGCGGAAAATATTATTGCGAGGATAAAGGCACGTCAAGGCCGGGTCCTGGAAAATCCCGTACCGGAAGAAAAGCCGGCGGCCAGAGGATTGCCTGCGAGAGGTGATGGATTATTCTCCATTCCCGAATTGCCGCCGATAGCGGCTTTACCGACTGAGCCCAGGGTTAAAGTTCCGGAAGCTCCGAGCCGAGGTTTTATCGGAGACATAGTTTCAGGAACCGCAAGAGGGTTTGGGCCTCGCTTGTCTGGTACGGCAGGGAATGTCCTCAAATTCCTTGATCAGCCCGGAGGAATCGATATTGCCCGGAATGTAGGCGAAAAACTGACGAAGTTCGAGGAAGAGGCCCCGCAGAAAGCCGATATATTCAAACCCTCAATTCAAGAAACGAGCAAGGGGATCTCCGGGTTGGCCCATAGAGGAGCAGTTGGGACATTTGCGGACACTCCTTCTTCATTGGTACCATCCATCAGTGGCGCATGGCTTGGAGCAAAGGCCGGCGGTTTCATAACGGCGGGGAATCCCATAGGCATAGTAACGGGCGGGCTTATAGGAGGCGCACTGGCTACTCTCTTCATCTTCGGCGCCGGAGAGTATAACAAGTTTTTTGAAGAAGCCAAAAGAAAAGGCGTGGATGATGAAACGGCCCGGAAGGGCGCAGCAAGATCGGCTGTGATTGAAGGCGTAATCGAAGCGGCAACGGTTCCGGTTGAACTGCTTACGGCAGGATTCGGCGGCGAAGTCGTAAACCAGCCGTTCAAGCAGGCGATCCGGACAATGTTCAAGGTTGGCGGGAAAGAGATGGCGGGACGAATAGCAAAAACCATGGCGGTCGAGGTTGGAACGGAAGAATTACAATCCGTTCTTGAAGTTCTGAACAGAAGGGATATCGGACTCGATACTCCATCGATTCAAGAAGCCATGACGGAGACATTCCTCCCGGCGGCCGGCATGACATTCCTTTTTGGAGCGGGAACCCATGGACTCAATAAACTCGAAGAGCGGAGAGTGAGAAAAGCGGTTGCTGACCCAACTGTTCCCGCCGAACAAAGAATGAACGCCGTGGGATTTATTGCCCAAAACCTTGCTTCGCAAGATCAAGAACTTGCAAAATCATGGGCGATCAATGCGATTCTTGCCGTAAATCGCGGTAAGAGCATTGATATTGACGAAAAAACTGCGGATTTCGCAAAGAAAAAATATGAGGCCGAACTCCAACTCGGTATTAAGGATCTCGAATTCAAGCCCACACATACGTTTGAAGGCCGGCCGGTAATGGAGATCGAGAAGAATATGTGGTGGAACGGCAGTGCCGGCATTGCCCCATTCCTGTCTCCAAGTGAGTTGAAGCCGCTTCCAGAGAGTGCTGTTGATGATGGTGGCATCATCGGCAAGAAGATCGCTGAGATGCCTCCAGAACAAGAAGGAGTGCCGCAGGAAGAATTAGGTGAAGAAGAGCCTCCGGCAGGAATGCCGGCAGAACCCAAAACGACGCCTGGCGGCATCAGCCCCGCGGGAGAAGCACTCGCAGAGCCGGTTCCTGCCGTTGGTGAAGAGGCCGGCCGCAGAGCAGAAGATCTCGGTCCTCCGCTCGGCATCCCCGAGCAGAGGGAAGGGGAACGGAGAATCGAGCCCGAGATCCGCGCCCATATTAATGAATTTGTGAAAAAAGCCAAAGAAGGCGACAAAGAAGCCATAGACGAACTGTATAAGAACTTCCAAGAAGAACATGGATCAGGCCTATTGAATATGCGTGGTTATGGCCTGATGGGAGAAAAACCCGCTCATTGGTTCATGGATCTCAATGGGTTCAAGAAGATAAACGATACCCTTGGCCATGATGCCGGGGACCAGATTCTTAAAGCGGTAGGTGAATCCATTCTGAAACACGTCGAAAAGGAAAAAGGATTTGCAGTCGCCCGGAGAAGCGGCGATGAATTCGTGGCAAAAGCGGATAGTATCGAAGAAATGCAGAGGATCGCCGCCGCCATCGACGAAGATCTCAAGAATCTTGTTATTGAGATTCAGATGCCCGATGGCACTATCCAAAAACAGGAAGGCATAAGCTTTGCTTGGGGAATTGGTGGAGGAAAAGATGAAAAAGAAGCCGAAAAAGCAGCTCAAAAGCAAAAAGAAGAACAACTTGAAGCCGGGCTCAGGGAAGCCAGGCCAGAGAATCCCGTCGGGAAGGGAATTCCTCCAATCGTTACCCCAGGGGGCGAAGGTATTGCGGGTGTACCGGAAAAGGCAGGGGGAGTAAAACCCGAACCCACGCCGCCGCCTCTTCCAGAAGGAATAGAAAAACCGCCGATTGCCCCGCAGGATCAGATCAATGCTATAACCAGGAACAAGGCCGGAAAGATGATTGTGGCCGGCGATGAGTCCGTAATGGAACATATACGCGAAGGAGTTAAGAAACTTGGATCTACACAAATGTCGGATGCGGTCCGGAATGAGATTCTGAGCGAACTTTCGCAGATACCTAAAGGGCCGGAACGGGAAGCAGCAAGAGAAAACGTTGCCAAACTCCAGGACAGAATCGATGCCGCTCTTCGAGGCGAGGAAGAAAAGCCAAAAATATCCTCCGAAGAGAAGGCCGATGAGGCAAGGAAGAAAATACAGGAAAAACTCCTGCCTAAAGAAAAAACATTGGGAGTGCAAAAGCCGGGAATTGAAAAAACGGAGATTGATAAGGCGGCCCAGGAAGCGGCCGCATCTCCGAATAATCGGGTTCCGGAACCCACGGAGGCACAAAAAGAAGCTGGAAATTACAAGAAAGGTCATATATCCATTGCCGGCCTGGATATCTCCATAGAGAATCCCGAAGGGTCCGTGCGTTCAGGTATTGACGAGAACGGCGATCCATGGGAAACCCCGATGGTCGGCGTTCATTACGGGTATATCAAAAGGACAGAAGACGCCGACGAGGGTGATCAAATCGATGTGTTCGTCCGGGCCGCAGCGCCATTGCTGGGCGAAGAACCGGCCACGGAACGGGTTTTTGTGATCAATCAGTTGAACCCGGAAGGGAACGATTTTGATGAACACAAGGTCATGCTTGGGTTCGATACGAAAGAACAGGCCCAAACCGCCTACCTACAGCAATACGAAAAAGGATGGAAGGGCATCGGAAATATTGTCGATTTCTCAATGGCCGAGTTCAAGGAATGGATCAAGAGCGGGAATACGAAGGAAGAACTGGACACTAGCGAAGTCAATAAGATTAGAAAGAAGGTGGCGGGGAAAGGTGAGGTCCAGACTCCGGTAGAACCCAAACCGGAGGCAAAAGCACCAACCCCACCCCCGTTCGGATCCACGAACAAAGTCTTCACGGAAACTAAAGCCGAAGAAGCGAGAAGAAAGCTCAGGGAAAAACTTGACCAAGTAAATGTCGGATTGGATCCCGAAATGATTCAGGCCGGGATGGATTTGGCCGGATACTACATCGAAGGCGGCGCAAGGAGTTTTGTCGCCTATTCGAGGAAGATGATTGCTGATCTGGGAGAGAAGATCAAGCCGTACCTGAAATCATGGTACATGGCGATCAAGAATTACCCGGGTTTTGATAATACAGGAATGGACAAAGAGAGCGTTGTTGATGCAACAGATCTCGATAATCTACCCACTGAGGAGGCGGCAGGTGAAAAAACCACAACTGGAGGAATTCGAGAACCCGAAACAAAGCCCGTATTGGCTGGACCGGCTGAGATACCTGCTGGAGAACAGCCCGCAGGCGGCGTGGGAACTGTACCAGAAGAAGGAATTGGAGTCGCACCTGGACCAGGCGGCAAGCCAAGCGGAGAAAATGTCGGCAAAACTCCAAAAGAAGGGGAACCTCGCCCCGGACCAGGTGAAGGAACTGGTGCTGGCGGAGGCCGTGGAGTCGCACCTCGGTCCCGCGGAGGAGAGGCAGGAGCCGCTCCAAGAGGGAAAACTGGCACTGCTATGGAGATGGGCGAAAAAGGTCCAACTGTCGTAAAAGAAAATAATCGGATAGAGCCTGATGAAACGATAGCTCCTTCCGGGAAGGTTGCGAGAATCAGAGCGAACGTCAGGGCTATCGAGCTTTCAAAAGAAATCGCAAAAACCGACCGGCAGGCAACCAAAGAAGAGAAAAAGGTACTCCAACAATATGTGGGATGGGGGGCCCTATCAGAGAATGTGTTTAAGCCCGAATGGACAAAAGCAGTAGACAGGAACGGCAGTAATCCTTACGGATGGTGGGATAGCGATGAAGTCAAGCAATTTGAAAAGTGGAAGGAACTCGTCGGCAATAAATTATATCCGGGACTGGGAGGTATCCTTACAGAGAAAGAGTGGGCCGCGGCATCATCATCCGTTCTCAATGCCCATTACACCGACCGGGCGGTTATCGACGGGATGTGGAAGATGGCCGAACGCATTGGAATAACCGGAGGCAATATCCTCGAACCGGCCGGAGGTATAGGCCACTTCTTCGGTTTGATGCCTGAATATATCGCATCAGCATCGAATCTGACTGGAGTGGAACTGGACAAAATATCCGGTCAGATATTCCAGCAACTGTATCCGAACGCAAAGATCAAGATCTCCGGATTTGAAAAATCGAAGATTAAGGACAATTCACAGGATCTCATAATCTCAAACTTCCCATTCGGGAATTATCCGATAAAAGACGAACAGCGGCCGGATTATAGCGGCTGGAACATCCATAATTACTTCTTCGCCAGAAGTATTGATGTCTTGAAGCCTGACGGAATCCTGGTAGCCATTACAAGTCATTATACAATGGATGCCGTAAATTCGTCTGTTCGCAGCTACCTTACAAACAAGGCGGATCTTGTTGCCGCTATTCGCCTTCCAGGAACTGCATTTGAGAAAAACGCCGGCACTTCAGTTACCACCGACATTATTATTTTAAAGAAAAAAGGTCCGGTTGCATACGAAAATCCACAAAGTTTTAGGTATATAAAACCCATAAAACTTGAGAACTCCAGCGGTTCAATGATTGAAGGCGGTATCAATGAGTATTTTATTGATAACCCCAACATGGTTCTCGGCGTGCATTCGCTGAAAGGCACTATGTATGGGGGAAAAAACGAATACACTCTCCTGCCCGATACAGGCAGACCATTGTCGGATCAATTGAAGGACGTCCTTGATCATATTCCGCAAAGGATTGCGACAAGTCTTACAGAAGGCGGATCAATGGAGACCGGAAAATCGGAGCCGGAGGTTGGAAAGAGAGAAAGAGAAGGACAACTTATTCTTCGAGACGGGAAGATTCTCAAGGTTGGACCAGGCGGCGAGTCTTATGTCCAACCTTCATTTGCATCCAGGCCTGACACGGTTAGGAAAGCATTGGCCTATATACGCGTCAAAGATGCCTACGACGGATTGATAAAAAGTGAACTTTCTGCCGAATCCACCGAAGAAGAACTCAATGCGCTTCGTAAACAGCTTAATGATGTCTACGATGCCTTTTACAAAAAATACGGACCCATCTCGGTCAGCGTAAAGGAATTGCAGGAAGATTCTGATTTCTATGCCACGACCGCGCTCGAATCAAGCGAAACCAAAACTGATCAGGTGGAAATAAAGACCGGATCCAATAAGGGACAGATCAAGAGTGTTTATAAAAGAACCTTTAGAAAATCCGAGATATTCAGCAAAAGAATAAATTTTCCGTTTATTGAGCCGGATACAGCAGAGAATCTTGAGGATGCCCTCAACATAAGTCTCGTGTATCGCAACGTCATTGATACCGCATATATAGCAAGGATACTCAATAAAGACTCTGAAGGTGTTGCTCTGGAACTCGAAGAAGCCGGCCTTGCATTCAAGAACCCCGAAACAGGCATATTGGAAACATCAGAGGATTACCTTTCCGGGAATGTCAAGAAGAAACTCGAAATTGCGAGAATCAGGGCGCAGGAAGACCAGGCATATGAGCGCAATGTCAAGGCTCTGGAGGCCAACCAGCCGGAAACCATAGGCATTGATCGTATTCATTTCAGGCCGGGCTCAACATGGATTCCGACGAAAACCATTGAAGACTATATTAAGGAAAAACTGGGCGTGCAGACCAGGGTGACAATGGGCAGAGTATTAGATCAGATCCACTGGGGCATTGATGTAAGATACGGCGCGGAGAATGCCAAGAATACCGACACATGGGCGGCAGAGGGCGTGACGGGCGTTAAGATGATGCTTGCATCTCTTAATCTCAGAAATGTTCTTGTTTATGACGAAGTTGAGGATGGTTCAGGTGGAACGGAACGTATACTCAATAAACAAAAAAGCATGATCGCGCAGGAGAAACAGTCCGAACAGCAAGAAGATTTTAGAAAATATATCCGCAATCATAAAGAATACGGACCTGAGATTGAGGAGATCTATAACCGGCTCAAAAACAACCGTGTGCCTAGAGCGCACAAGGTGCCGGATATAAAACATTTCCCAGGTGCGTCTCACGCCGTTGAACTCGGAGACCACCAGAAAAGAGCCGTAGCTCGTGGATTGCGTGAAGCGACTATGTTTGCTCATGCCGTAGGTACAGGCAAGACGTATCTGTTCATTACGCTTGCCATGGAAATGAAAAGGCTCAAAACGGCGAGGAAATCTTTGATCGTTGTCCAACCGTCAACCTTGTCCTCTTATGCCTCAAGTTTCCGCACTCTCTATCCGACGGCAAAGATACTTATTCCCACGGATGAACTGCTCTTGAGGAAACATAGGCAGAAATTGCTGTCTCAGATCCGAACAGGAGATTACGATGCGGTTATCATCCCGCATTCATTTTTTGATCTGATCCCAAATGACCCTGCCCGGGAAGAACAGTATATTCTTGAAGAACTGGACAAGATAGGAGAATATATAACAACAACCGCAAGAAAGGGCGGCAGAAAAGATCCCACTGTGAAGGCATTAGAGAAGATCAGAAAGAAAAAGCAAGTCAGATTGGAAGAATTGGCGAAGTTGAAACTGAAAAAAGACAATATATATTTCGAGACTATGGGAATAGACGCTCTTCTCGTTGATGAATCGCATAAGTACAAACGCTCGGAATTCTTTACGAAGATGGGGAACATCAAAGGCCTCGATCGGGGGTCGTCTAAGGGCAGTTTTAACCTATTGCAGAAAACTCGTTTTATCCAGGAGAAAACGGGCGGCAAAAACATTTTTCTTGCAACCGGCACACCGATATCCAATACCATGGCCGAACTATGGACTATTTGGAGATATGTCCGACCCGATCTTCTTATCGAAAATGGCATAGAGAATTTTGATGATTTCGCCACAACCTTCGGAGAACCATCACGAAATTGGGAACAGACTCAAACCGGGGATTTTAAAATCGTCGAACGATTCAACAAATACGTCAACGGACCCGAACTTATAGCCCTATGGAAAACGTCCTCCGATACCGTAATGCAGGAAGACGTGGCAATGAAAAATCTGCCGCAGTTCAGAGGCGGACAACCGCAGGAGGTCATCATTGACCGCACCGATATAGTCCGCGATGCCATTATCAAGATCAAGCTCGCGCGTCTTGTATGGGAAAAGCTTGATGGTAAAACAAAAAGAGAACTTTCGTGGATCCCGCTCAGACTACAAAACCTGGCCAAACAGATAGCAACGGATGTGAGGCTCATCGATTCATCGGCTCCGGATGACCCGGGGAGCAAACTCAACAGGGTTGTCAGAGAAGTTTTTGATCGATGGAGGGCTACGGAATCTGAAAGAAGCACCCAAATTATATTCTCGGATTCCATTCAAAGTTCTGATGGCAAATTTAATGTCTATGAGGACATAAAGAAGAAATTGATCGACATGGGTGTGCCTTCACAGGAGATAGCATTGCCTTCGGATTATGATAGCCAGATACGGAAGGAGCGCATGTGGGGTCTTGTTAATTCCGGGAACGTTCGCGTGATTATGGGCAGCACTGGTAAACTCGGCACCGGAACCAATGTTCAACAAAAATTACTCGTGGAGCATCTGATCGATGTCCCGTATCGGCCGATGGATCACGAGCAGAGAGTGGGCAGAATAAGACGACCAGGAAACGAGAATCCCATTATCGATGTTCTTGTATATGGAGTCAAGCAGACTCTTGACAGCAGTTCCTTCCAATTGCTCCAAGGCAAACAGAAGATGCTGAACCAAGTATTGCGAGGCGATATAAAAAATCGATCATTTGAGGACCCATCAGACGAAATTCAGTTGACATTTGAGGAAATGATGGCGGCCTTTTCTGAGAATCCGTATATTCGTCAGAGATACGGTTTGGAGAACCAGATTCGAGAACTTGAAACGTCTAAACTCGGCCATGACAGGGCTGTGGGGGCGGCAAAGAGGGCTCTTGGCGATGCCGAAAAATATAAATTACCCGGAGCAGAAACAAGTCTCGCCGGCGATAAGAAAACACTGGTCTTCTTAGAAGAAACCCATCCAGGCGGGAAAGTGGAGTCGGTCGAAATCGACGGTATCGTTCAAAAAGAAAAAATCGGAGAGTCTATCGAGACATTATTCGAGAAAAAAAGGGCAGCGATTCAGTTATTTTTTGATGAACACAAGGCGACCCCAAATTCTAAATCTCCTGAAGGCGCGGTATTCGAAATAAAAATCAATGGACGCGCAATCAGGATTCTGCCCAAAATCTATATTGAAAGTTATAAGGCAACCGAATCGGACAAGGACATCTCCAGACGAATCCGTGAAATAACGTTTGAATGGACAGACGATTATGGATTAACGGAGGATTTCTCAAAATGGAAGCCCGGAGATTATTTTCCCGGAACCATCTCAGGAGGCTCGCGAACAGGCGAAGGATTGATTAAATCAATCAGAGAAATTACGGGAGCGGAACGATGGAGAAAACTTATAAAGAAAGATGAAGAACGAATATCCAGCATAAAAACAGATATCGAAGAGCTTAAACAGAACGCCGCTAAGAAATGGGACAGAGACAATGAATTGGAGGACAAAAAGAAAGAACATGCCGAGGTAATGGAAAAGCTCGGAGCCAGCAAGGACGCCGATACCGGAATGTCGGACGAAGATCTTAAAATAGGCCGGGAATTCATAGACAAGATCGTCGGCGAAGCGGCGGGAAGAAAATTAGCCAAGGGCGCGAAGAAAGCAAAAGGAGGGGTAACTCTTAGTTTTATGGGCATCGGCGCCGGCTATGATCTGCTGGTCGAGGATCTCAAGGCGCTCAAGTCCGGCACTGAGGCCGCCTCGGTCAAACTGCAAGAAATCGGAATGAAGATTATCCAGGAAGGTCATAGCAAACTCAAATCTTTCACAGACAGAATGCGCGAAGTTCTTGGTGACATTTACGACAAATTCAAGCACATGATGTTGAAGGTTTTTAATAAAGTCAAAGATCTGAATAAACAGATGGGGGAACGAGGATCTATCACGGTGGGGAAAGGAAGGGCCGGATCTCCATTTGTAAATATAGATGAGGTCAGGAACTACATAGAAGAATCTCCGGATTATGTACCCAATGCCCATGTAACGGAAGGCAATAAGTTGAAATTAACGGGAAAGGTCGCCATATCTTCTCTCGCTCAGGCTGCTGATGGTATGACCAGAGCCTTCTATCCCCTTGCTCTTGGAGAAAAGGCCGAAAAGACCGGCTATATCATCGGGGAAGAAGTTGCCAAAGCTGAACGGGCCATAGATATTTTTATGTACGGCGCGAAAGAAGCGGACAAGGCATTCAGCCGGATGTCCAAAGAAGACGCAATTGCCTTTATGCAGGCCGCCGATACCGGAGGCGAACAGATCAATACGGAATTTCAGAATATCTCGGATGCCCTGGATGTATTATGGAAGGCAAAAGTGAACCAGGTTCATGCAGTAGAACCTCATGCCTTGCGTCAGGTTCGTGAGAATTACTTCCCGCATATTGTCAAGAGGAAAAACTTGAAAGCGGCCATCGAAGCATTTTCCAGGAGGCCCATGGAAGGAAAAAAATCTTTTCTGCGCCAAAGGAAATACGACGATATTCAGGAATTATTAAAAGCAGGGTTTGAACTCGAATCCTATAATCCCATTGAAAATGTGTTATGGAAAATCAGGGAGATCGATAAATTCATCATCGCTCATACGGTCAAGAAAGCATTGAAGGGCAACGGCTTCATTAAGTTTTTCAGGGCCGGGATGCGTCCAGGACCAGGATGGAAAAAACTCGATGATCGATTCTTTACCATCATCGGGAAACCGGAATATCCGGGCAAAGAATATATTGACCAAGGCGTCTATGACGGTCTCATCAATGCGGCTAAGGCGATTGGCATCAGCCATAAGCGAAGTGCGAGCATCGGCCATGGTGCTTTGGGATTCTCCATGCGAAACTCAAGCGATATTGAAACGAAATTCGCTACAGAAACGAACGTCCTGGCCCACGAGATCAGCCACCAGCTTGACCGTAAATATGATCTATGGAATATGATTATATCGGGCGCCGTTGGTCGAAGCTGGACCGGGAATGTAACTAAAGCGGCATCATCAAAAAAGCGCGGCGTAATCCAGAAAGAGTTGCGGGCACTCGCCGACCTGTCATGGGAAGGCAGAGAAGCGTCTGCGTATTATAAAAAGCAGGTTCGCAAGAAGAACGAAAAGATGGCGCATCTGCTTGAGGTTTACATCCATGCCCCGGACAAGTTCAAAAAGGTTGCTCCGGAGACCTATGGGATATTCGATAATTTTCTTAAATCCCATGCAGAATTAAAAGCACTGACGGAAATCAAGCCCGGGATCGCCTTAAAGAAAATGGAGATCCCATCGAAAATGGAAGGATATCTCGTTAAGGGGAATTATTACGCCCTCGATGAGGTCGCTCAGGTGGTCAATAACTATCTTTCCAAAACGCTTTACAGCAACAAATATGTCGGTGATGTTTTTAAAGCCTATATGACAACGGCCAATGAATTGAATAACTGGCAACTTGGCTGGGGGTCCCTGTTCCATGCCGGATTCACTTCATTTGAGACCGTGATCTCTCAAAATGCCCTTACGCTTCGGCAATTATGGGAAGGTCGTTATGGGGATGCAAGGAAGTCGGCGCTTCGGACTCCTTTGGCATGGATCCTCAACCCCATGAAAGGGAACAAGATTTTTGAGGAATGGCGCCAGCCGGGATCTCATCCGGAAATGGCCGAGATTGTAGATGCCATGCAGAAGGCAGGCGCCTTTGTCCGTTCTCTAAGCAAGGAAAGACTCCTGACAACCCATGCCAAGACCATGCACGAGGCCCTTGCTGAGGGAAAATACATAAAGGCCGGCATCAATGCAATAGGCGCTCTGGCAGAGAAATCGATTGAGCCGACATTAAAATGGCTTGTGCCGAGACAGAAGCTCGGTGTTTTCGCTGAATTCTATGAGGACTATAAGAGAGAAAATCCTAATGCGGAACCAGAAGCGTTCCAGAAGGCAATCTGGTATAAATGGAACCGGGTAGATGCGAGACTCGGACAGGTGATCTATGGCCGAATGTTCTCGAACAATGTTGCCAAGAATCTCGTACAGGCGGTTATTCGAGCCCCAGGCTGGACCGGAGGCACGATTATTGAGATTGGCGGCGGGATCGCGGATATGGTGAAATTCATCAAAGATGCGGCTCAGGGCAAGAAGCCCGTCTTGACCGACCGGGCCGCTTACACCTTCAGCATGGTCATGACCACCATGGTGATCAACGGGATTCTGACGTGGATGCTGACCGGAGATGATCCGGAGGATAAGGACTTTTTTGCCTTCCGGACATCGGAAAAAAACGCAAAAGGCGAACATATCCGGTTCATGCTACCGACATACATGAAGGACCTGGTTGCATATTGGAATGCTCCAATGACCACGGTTCTCCATAAGACACACCCCTTGTTGTCCATGATCAGCGATATCGTGAGAAACAAGGACTATTATGGCCGACCCATTGCGGAAAGAGACCATAATATCGCAGAGAAAATCTTCGATGTTAGCAAATACGGGGCAAAGTCTTTTGAACCGTTTTGGGTCAGAGGAGTCAGGAAAGTTCAGGAAACAGAGAAAGGCGTCGGCAGCAAGATCGCTCCATTTTTCGGCGTTATGCCCGCGCCGAAGTATATCGCAAACAGTGAAGCTGAAAATCTCATGTACGAGATCAAGCAAAGCAAACCCTTGTTCCCATCTGCGAATCCTGATGCGTCAAAATCCAGGCGGGAGATTATCGATCTCATACGCAAAGGGAAGATAAATCGGGATGCAGAATCAATAAAAAGGGCTATCGAGAAGCGAGGTATTATCTTAAACTCTTATCAGCGGCACAGGATATTTCAAGATTCAAAAGAATCCACATTTTCAGATCAGTTCAAGAGATTGACGGCCAAGGAAGCGTATGAAGTCTGGCAGGTCGCAACGAATAAAGAAAAGAAACAGGTATCGCGTATTTTCAGAAGCAAGATCAGAAACTCGAAAACATTGTCCAGTGAAGAAAAGAAACTTCTCTTTATTAAATTGAGAGAATATCATAAAGTCAACCCGGAACAAACGATTGGAGCCCACGATGAGTGATGAAGTCGAATGCGGGATGGATGGAGAATTCTCAAAAATAATCAGAGAAATTTCCGTCAGTGTGGAGGCGATACGGATGAACCAGATAAATATAGAATCTAAACTCGATGATCATATCGAGGATGGCCGGGTAACAACCAGAGATCTGTTTCGTCAGCACAACAAACTAAAGATCCAAGTGGCGGCATTTGAAAGCGGTGGATGCCCAGCGCTTAAAACATTAAATGATAAGGTCGATGAAATACCCGGCAAGATGACGACCAGGATTTCGGTTGGTTTCGCTATAATGATGTTTGTCCTTGCGGCATTCGGGTTTTTCCTCACCACGCATGGAGGGAATTGACATGACGGAACGGGAATTTCAGCACATCAAATATTTCAAACCCTCGGACTTCGATGACAAGCATCAGCCGCCGGGGACATGCGCCAAGATGGATTCGAGGATCGTGTATTTCATCGATGGACTCAGGGAAGCCATGGGGTTGCCGATTATCATCACGCCGAACGGCGGTTTTGCATCGAACGGTCATAGCTCGAATTCGATGCATTACCGAGGAATGGCAACGGACTTCTTCATCGTTACTTCGCAACCGATGTCCGCGTATCGGACGGCGGCTAATATCATCAGGCTTAATCCACTGATTAAGGGGATTGGGTTCTATTTTTTCTGGCATGACGGCGCGGGCAAGCAAACGGTTGGCTATCATACCGATTGCAGACCCGGGCCTCTGGCCATGTGGCGCGGAGATTACACCAATGGCAAGTGCAAGATGACGTATTTGGTGCCGTAATGAAACTCTATCTTGACGAAGCGCCCATGGAAGAGATCGTTGAAGAACTTTCAAAACGTTTGGGCACGTATATCCTTTTATGGGAGACCGAAGGCGAGGATATTTTTAACTGGTCCTCAAATGGGTCGAAGGCAACCCTGATCGGAATTCTGAATGTAATATCAAAAAAATATACTCAGGAATTAATAGAAGGCGTGAATCAAATGGAAATGGATGGATCCGGAGAATGAGCAATTTCTTAACTCCATTGCGCTATGAAGATAAGACGGATAAGGTCCATATTCTCATTGAGGATTTAACTTATCAAAGCGATCTTCTTGGCGAAATTACTATTGCAAAAGGGTTTGAAACCGATGGAGCTTCCGTGCCGAGAATCCCTATCTTTTATGAATTATTTGGTGATAGAGCGCATTATGAGGGGGTAGTTCATGACTGGCTTTATCGCTATGACAGTATTCCGCTTGTATCTTTTGGCATGGCGAATAAAGTATTTCTTGAAGCAATGATTTGTAGAGACAAGTCATGGTGGATAAAATATCCGATGTACTGGGGAGTTTGTACTGCAAGGTTGGCTTATCATAAGCGCAGTGTTAACGATAAACTTTAAGGAGACGTCGTCATGAAAAAAAGAAAATTATGGATCTTGCTTGCTATGCTTCAGATATTCCTTTTCTCCGGGTGTGCCTGGAATAGCCATACTGTACAGGTTCCTCCGAGTTCCCTGAATTATGCCATCGGCTCTGCTCTAATCGCACGTTGGATTGATGATGATTCGGCAAACCGATTGCCGATTATCGATGCCGTCATTGCAGGAGCCGATATCGCCCTGGGTGATCCTGCAAACCCACCAACACTTTTAAAAAATATGGTCATGACCTGGATCGAAGAAAAGTTAATGTCATCCGGAGTCAAACCCTATGAGATGCCGGTCTATACTCAGATTGTCAATATGTATCTCCCAGATTGGACTCTGATAACGGCGGGGACCGTGAACGAGGCTGATTATGTGCATCTCAAGAACCTCTTGCAGATGGTAAAAGCGGCGAGAGGATTTTTTCCTCAATCAACCCCGGCAGGGTCGGTAAATAGGCCGGATAACCCTGCTTTTGTTCTTTCACAGAATTGCATAATGGGTATGTGGAACCCCTGCCGGGGTTGATTTTGGGAGGATCTATGGCGGATCTCAGTTTTGTTCCAACGGATGATCTGACGGATGAATTGACGAAAAGGTGCGAATCCATCGTTTATGCGTATATTCTGAAGGCGGAAGATAAAAACGAAGAAAATGAAGATCCATCAATTTTCTTTAATAGAACAGGTAACTATTCGTCTGTTCTAGGTCTATTCAATATTTTACGGGGGGTAGAGAATAGATTTCTGGATGGTTTTTTTGAATTACAATCGGAGAAAAAGGAGACAGAAGAATGAAAAAGTTATTTATTAGAATGATGCCGGCTGTTTTAATTCTGTTGATGACTTGTCCTATGTCTTGGTCCGCTTCTCCAAAATCCATCACTGTGTCATGGCAGCCGTCCATAACGAATGAGGACGGAACGCCATGCACGGACCTTGCCGGATACAAGCTTTATTACGACAAAGATAAATCCGGCGCTCCGTATAATGGGATAGGAATTCAAGAGGGGGATTCACCGATAATGCTCCCTCTTTCCATTTTCGCAGATTCGGCAAAACCGGAATTTACATTACATGGTCTGACTTCCGGGACTTATTATATGGTTTTAACTGCCTATGACACGAGTGCCAATGAGTCGGGGTATTCAAACGAAATCGACCCTTTCGTGGACACGTCAACCCCGGCTGCTCCGTCCGGCATGACGTATAGGGAGATTGTGATTATTGTGCCGTAATAGATTGTAGCAAGCGTGTACGAATTTAAGGCGAGGTAAACAATGCTTTTATCTGAACTCAGAAGTCCTGGGCTGGTTCTAGGCGACACTTCCTCCGATGCTTATTGGGGTGATAAGGGGAAGACAGCATACGATCACTCGCAGATAATTGCTGGGAATCCACATGGCCTAACTTTAGGAGATCTTGGAGGCGTTTCTCACAGTCTTGCAACCGCTGCAAATGATTTCCTCGTTGCTTCAGGAAGTGGAGTATTTGCTAAGCAAACAT
>Ga0210049_1001100_pt1 | contig 24821 bp, 23 predicted proteins | sample CryGeyCG2014_300_2_FD_183964 | JGI IMG/M metagenome (GOLD analysis project Ga0210049, IMG submission 183964) | Groundwater microbial communities from aquifer - Crystal Geyser CG06_land_8/20/14_3.00 (SPAdes) (version 2) | ecosystem: Environmental > Aquatic > Deep subsurface > Groundwater | place... | reverse complement strand
CTATCTAAAATTAACTGTTTTGGTTATATAAAAACAGACTTCTAACGGGGCTTGCCAACCCCCCAAAAACATTTTAATATAAAAGAACAATATTACCACTATGCCCCGTTAGAAATCGCAAGGGTTTTCGGGGCAATAATTCAGTTCAAAATATTTTCTACCTAAAAACCCTTTGATCAATTCAAACAATGATTATCAAGACATTCAAAGGTCAAAACATAATAACCACTGAAAATATTTAATTTCTAACGGGGTATGCCAAGAAAAATCGGAATTGATTTAGGTACCTGTAACTCTTTGGTCTTTGTGCCGGGGAAAGGAGTGGTCTTGCAAGAGCCATCGGTTGTAGCTGTGGCTCTTTCTGAAAACAAAATTTTAGCTGTGGGCGAAGCAGCTAAAGAGATGATCGGCCGCACTCCCGACACCATCAGAGTTTATCGTCCCTTAAAAGACGGAGTAATCGCTGATTTCCGGGTGACTTTAGCTATGTTGAGATATTTTATTGACAAGGTTTCTGGATTTTGGCGATTCATTAAACCAGAATTATTGATCGGAGTTCCGGCCGGTATCACTTCTACCGAAAGGCGGGCAGTTATTGAGGCTGGTGTAACGGCTGGAGCTAAACAAGTTTTTGTAGCTAAAGAGCCCATCTTGGCTGCTATTGGGGCTGGAGTGCCGATTAGCTCTTGTTCGGGAAATATGATTGTGGATATCGGCGGCGGAACATCCGAGGTGGCGGTAATTTCTTTGGGCGGAATAGTAACTGCTAATTCAGTTAGAGTTGCTGGCGACGAAATGGATTTGGCTATTTCTGACTACATTAAGAAAAAATACAATTTAGCTATCGGAGAACAAACCGCTGAAGATATAAAAATAAAAATTGGCACAGCTCTGCCAGAAAAGGAAGAAAAAACAATGGAAATCCGCGGGCGAGATTTAGTCTCAGGCTTGCCCAAGAACATTAAAATTTTTTCTGGTGAAATAGCCGCTGCCATTACCGATCCTCTCGCAGAAATTATTCAAGTAATCAAGCAGGTGTTAAGGGATACTCCGCCAGAGTTATCAGCTGATATTATGGATAAGGGTATGGTCTTGGCCGGCGGAGGGAGCTTGTTAAAGAACCTTCCCAGTCTTATTGCCCAATCAACCGGTGTGCCTTGCATTTTGGCCGAAGAGCCTTTATCTTGCGTGGCTAGGGGCACTGGTGTAGTTCTGGAAAACCTCGAAGTTTATAAAAAGAGCATAACATCTAAGAAATAAATCAAAAAATAAACATTACAAACAACTTTGTCTCAACCTTATATCTACTTTATATCAATTTATATCCTTGATATATATAGAGATAAAGTTGAAATAAATAGAGATAAATAGAGATAAATTGTTTTGACTTTTGTATCTTGAGTTATGATTATCGGGCATCAAAAACAATGGCAGTTTTTAGAGAACCTTTTTCAATCTAAGAGAATTCCCCACGCTCTTTTATTTTGTGGCCCAGAAAAATTGGGGAAAAGAACAATTGCTTTAGAGTTTGTTAAATTAATTTGCGGAAAAGATATTTTAGAAAGAGAGCATCCTGATTTTATTTTAGTGGAGCCGGAACAAAAAGAAATTCAGATATCGCAAATAAGAGAACTTAGCTGGAGACTTGCTTTAAAACCTTATTCTAGCCCATTTAAAATTGCCGTCATAAACAAAGCCCATTGTTTAAATCCGGAAGCTCAAAATTCGCTTTTAAAAACCCTGGAAGAACCCAAAGGAAACGCCATTCTGATTTTAATAACCTCCTTGCCCGAAGCCTTATTCCCGACAATTCGTTCTCGCTGCGAAATTATTAAGTTTTATCCAGTAAAAAACTCTGAAATCGAAAAATTCTTAAGGGCTCAAAAAACAGTTCCGGAGAAATGGCAAGAAATTATTAGTTTGGCTTCTGGCAGGCCCGGTCTCGTAATGGACTTACTCCAAACTCCTCAAGCAATAGACAACCAAAAGAAGATAAGGAACAGCTTTATTAAAATTATCCAGTCAGACTTATTTTTGCGCTTTCAATACGCTAAAACGCTATCTGCTGATTCTGAAAATCTGAAAAACGCTTTAGAGATCTGGATGTCCTTGCTGAGAGACGCTTTAATCTCCAAAATAAAAGGGAAAGCGGGCCTGGGAAATTATTCCGCCACGAAACTTATAGAAGCAATTCGGAAAATTCAAACAACGAATTTTTTAATTTCAACCACTAATGTTAATCCAAAATTAGCTTTAGAAGTTTTACTCATGGAACTGTAATTTATGGGCACTTACAAAGAGACTATCAGTAAAATTAAACCAGAATTTGATAAAGTAATTAACTTTTTGGAAAGAGAATTAAGCAAAATCCACACTGGCAGAGCCACTCCGGCCTTAGTAGAAGATGTGCAGGTTGAGTGTTTTGGCGAGAAGTTTCCCTTAAAGCAATTGGCAGCAATTTCTATTCCTGAGCCAAAACAAATTTTGATTCAGCCCTGGGATAAATCTTATGTTGAAGGCATTCTGGCTGCTCTAGGGAAGACCGGAATTGGAGCCTCGCCCATACTAGATAAAGACGTGATTAGGATTAATTTGCCTCCCTTGAGCGAAGAATACAGAAAGCAACTAACCCATTTGATTGTTGAAAAACAAGAAGAATCTCGGAGAACAATTCGCCATTGGAGGGAAGAAGCCTGGGGAGAAATCCAAAATGGATTTAGGGAAGGAAAAGTTAGAGAAGATGATAAATTTCGCGCCAAAGACGAACTCCAAGATTTAGTAGATGAATACAATGAAAAGGTTGAAGAGATAGGAGAGAAAAAGAAGAAAGAGATTATATTATAAACATATATTATGGTTCTTAATATCCTAATTGCTTTTTTCAGTTTAATTGGTCTATTGACTCTCCACGAATTTGGCCACTTTGTTTTAGCAAAAAGATGCGGAGTGAAAGTGGAAGAATTTGGCATAGGTTACCCTCCAAAGTTATTCGGAAAAAAATTTGGCGAGACAGTTTATTCTTTAAACCTCTTGCCTTTTGGCGCTTTCGTTCGGATCCATGGCGAGGAGGGCGGCATTGAGGATTACCGAAGTTTCATTGGAAAACCGATGCGCCAGAGGGTATTAATTATTTTAGGAGGAGTGATTTCTTTCTGGATAATTGCTGCAATTTTATTAAGCATTACTTTTAGTTTAGGAATACCCACTCCGGTGAGCGATGAGATTAACCAAGGGATAGTTGCTCCCCAGGTTCAAATTGCCCAGGTCGCCGAAGATTCGCCAGCCGAAGTCGCCGGACTCCAACCCCTTGATATTATTAAAGAAATAAAATATCAAGATTCTGTTTTGCGCAGCGACAAAGTTAATGAAATAACTAATTTTATTAATGAACATCGCGGCAAGGAAATCACTTTAACAATTCAAAGATGGGAAGAAATCATTGAGGTTAGTTTGGTTCCTCGCTTATCGCCGCCGGCGGGGGAGGGAGCAACGGGAGTGGCTTTAGTCAGAACCGCTCTGCGTTCCTTTCCCTGGTATGAGTCTCCTTGGCGAGGAATAACTGCTACCGGCCAAATTACCGTTGCTGCCTTGCAGGGATTAGCCGGAGTATTCAGTCAAGTTCTTAAGGGGGAAGGCCTTCCGGCCGGTGCTTCTTTAATGGGGCCTTTAGGAATTTTTGATTTCCTGAGACATGCCTGGCAGTTAGGGTTAAGCTACTTTTTATATTTCACTGCTTTAATTTCCATATTATTAGCCATATTCAATCTTTTGCCCATTCCGGCTTTGGACGGAGGGAAACTGCTTTTTTTGACAATTGAAGCTGTAAGAAGAAAGCCGGTTCCTCAGAAAGTAGAACAAAACATCACCGCTTTCTTCTTCCTTTTATTGATTACTTTTATGATTTTTGTCACCATAAAATTTGATATACCGCGCATTTTCTGACGAAAATGCAAATTCCAAGGTATAAACATCATATTTTTCTTTATGAAACAATCTGAACTATTCGCCAAAACTTTAAAAGAGACGCCAAAAGACGAAAAAAGCATAAATAGCCAACTGCTTTTGAGGGCCGGCTTTATTTATAAAGAAATGGCTGGCGTTTTTACTTATTTGCCTTTGGGTTTGAAAGTTCTAAGGAAAATCGAAAACATTATTAGAGAAGAAATGAGCAAAATTTCTGGCCAAGAAATTTTAATGACTGTTTTCCAGCCAAAAAATCTTTGGGAAGAAACGGGCAGGTGGGCAAAAGAAATAGGAGAGGTTATGTATAAATGTCAGGAAGATAAAAAAGAAATCGGTTTGGGGCCCACCCATGAAGAGATGATAACCGACATAGCCAGGCATTACGTTAAATCTTACGAGGACCTTCCTTTTTTTCTCTATCAAATTCAAACCAAATTTAGAAAAGAACCGAGGGCGAGATCGGGCTTGCTGCGGGGAAGGGAATTTGACATGAAAGATCTCTATAGTTTTCACAGCTCAGAAGAAGATTTTAAAAAATATTATCAAAAAGCAGCTCAGGCTTATTTAAAAATTTTCGAGAGATGCGGATTGGAAGCGATTTTAACTGAAGCTTCAGGAGCCGGGTTTACTAAAGAGTATACCCACGAATTCCAGGTTTTAGCCGAAGGAGGAGAGGATACTATTTTATATTGCTTGAAGGGAGATTTTGCTCAAAATAAAGAGATTGCCAAGTTGAAAGCTGGTGATAAGTGCCCTAAGTGTAAAAATATTTTAAAAGAAGGAAGTTCGATTGAGGTGGGGAATATTTTCCCCTTAGGGACTAAATATTCTCAAGCAATGGGAGCCTCTTTTATTGATAAAGATGGAAAAAGAAAATTAATTATAATGGGTTGCTACGGGATAGGGCCTTCTCGAACGATGGGCGCCATTGTTGAAGTGCGCCACGATGAAAAGGGTATAATCTGGCCAAGAGAAGTTTCTCCTTTTTTGGTCCATCTGATCCAAATTGAGAATAACAAAAAGGTCAAAAAAGCGGCTGAAAATCTTTATCAAGATTTACAGAGGAGGGAAATCGAAGTATTATATGACGATAGAGATAAGACGGCTGGAGAAAAATTCGCCGACGCTGACCTAATTGGCATACCAACCCGTTTAGTTATCAGTGAGAGAACCCTAAAACAAAACTGTGTAGAGATAAAAAAGAGAAGTGAAAAGAAAACTAAATTAGTTAAACTTTCGTATATTCGTAAAAATTTCGTAATTTCGTAGGGTATGTTAAACAAACTTCTCCATCTTTTTTCAGAAGACATAGCTATTGATTTGGGAACAGCCAACTCGGAGGTTTATGTTCGGGGTCGGGGAATCGTTATCCAGGAACCTTCGGTAGTGGCAATAAATCAGAAAACCGGCCAGATTTTGGCTATCGGCCTGGAAGCTAAAAAAATGGTAGGCAGAACGCCAGCTCACATTGTTGCCACCAGGCCTCTTAGAGCAGGAGTGATTTCTGATTTTGAGGTAACCGAGCAAATGCTGAGGTATTTTATTGAAAAAGCCCATAAAAGAAGATGGCCTCTGAATCCTCGGCCAAGAATAATTATTGGTATTCCCTCCGGCGTAACTGAAGTGGAGACAAAGGCAGTGATTGATGCTGGAAAATCGGCCGGGGCAAGAGAGGTCTTTTTGATTGAAGAACCCATGGCAGCCGCTATTGGCGCCCGTCTTCCGGTTCAGGAAGCAGGGGGCAATTTTGTTGTTGATATTGGTGGCGGGACAACCGAAGTGGCAATTATTTCTTTGGGAGGAATAGTTTTGGCTAAAAGTTTAAGAGTGGCCGGAGATAAACTTAATGAAGATATAATTCAGTTTGCTCAAGAAGAATATAAATTATTAATTGGCGAGAGAACCGCCGAAGCCATCAAGATTGGCATTGGCTCAGCTTATCCCCTTAAAGACAAAAGGGAGTTGCCAATGCGAGGCAGAAACTTAGTCACCGGCCTACCCGAAGAAATTATGGTTTCTGACGAAGATATAAGAAGGGCAATGGAAAAATCAGTGAAGCAAATTATTGCCGAAATTAAAACAGCGGTTGAGGAAACGCCGCCCGAATTATTGGCCGATGTGATGGCTCAAGGAATTCATCTGTCTGGAGGGGGCTCACTTCTGCGAGGCCTAGATATTTTAGTGGCTAAGGAAACCAAGATTCCGACTAAAATGATTGAAGATCCCATGACTGCCGTAGTGAGGGGAGCGGGTCAGGTGCTGGAAAATCTTGATGAATTGCAAGAAGTATTAGTGGAAACCGAGGAACTGGAACCACCCCGTTAAAATTTCTAATTTCTAAACCTTTATGATTACTAGGAAAGAGGTTCAACACATCGCAAAATTAGCAAGATTGGGCTTAACAGAAAAAGAAATGGGGAAGTTCCAAAAGGAGCTTTCAAAGATTTTAGATTATATAGAGAAACTGAAAAAGGTTAATGTCTCTGAGGTGGAGCCGACAAGCCATTCCACCAAAATTGAGAATGTGATGAGAGCAGATAAAAGTTTAAAGTTTAAAGTTCAAAGTTCAAAGTTAATGGAGCTGGCGCCGGAGACTAAAAACGGCTACTTAAAAGTAAAATCCATATTCTAATGGGGCTTACTGATTTGACAATTACCCAGGCTCATCAGGGATTAGTCAAAAAGGAATTTTCAGCTTTAGAACTTTGCAAGGCCTATTTAGACAAAATCAAAGAAAGAGACAGAGAGATATTTGCCTTTTTAACTGTCGTAGAAAATCTTGCTCTTTCTCAAGCAAAAGAGGTTGATGATTTAATTTCTGCCGGAGAAAAAATTCCGATTTTAGCCGGTATTCCTTCGGCCATCAAAGATGTCATTTTAATTGAAGGAATTCGTTGTACGGCCGGTTCCAAAATCTTGGAAAATTACGTTGCTCCTTATGATGCGACAGTAATTAAAAAACTCAAAGGAGAGAAAGCGGTTTTTTTGGGAAAAACAAATTTAGACGAGTTTGCCATGGGTGCCTCCACCGAGCATTCGGCTTTTGGCCCGACCAGAAATCCTCGTGATTTAACTCGGGTTCCCGGCGGTTCCTCCGGCGGCTCGGCTGCCGCTGTGGCGGCTCAAGAGTGTATTTATGCTTTGGGTTCAGATACCGGAGGTTCAATTCGCCAGCCAGCTTCCTTTTGCGGAGTGGTAGGATTAAAACCGACTTACGGAGCAGTATCAAGATATGGTTTAATCGCTTTTGCTTCTTCCTTAGACCAAATCGGGCCAATAACAAAAAATGTAGAGGATTGTAAAATAGTTTTCGATGCTATCAAAGGAAAGGACGAGATGGATTCTACAAGCATTGATTTAAATTCCAAATTCCAAAATCCAAATTACAAACAAATTCCAAATTCCAAATTCCAAATTAGAAACCTGCGACTCGGCGTACCGAAAGAATATTTTGTTAAAGGGTTGGATCCAGGAATAGAAAAATTAGTGAAAGCGGCGATTAAAAAATACGAAGAAATGGGAGCTAAAATTGAGGAGGTAAGCCTGCCTCATACAGAATACGCCCTACCAGCTTATTATATAATTAATCCTTCTGAGGCTTCAGCTAATTTAGCTCGTTACGACGGTATAAAGTTTGGCTACTCCGTAGCCAAACCACAGACAAACACAGATACTTTATTAGACGTGTATTTAAAGAGCAGAGGACAGGGGTTTGGCCAAGAAGTAAGAAGGAGAATTATGCTGGGAACTTATTCTTTATCAGCCGGATATTATGAAGCTTATTATCTAAAAGCTCAAAAGGTGAGGACCTTAGTAAAAAATGATTTTGAAAAGGTTTTTAAAGAAGTAGACGCTATTTTAGGCCCGGTTTCGCCAATTCTTCCTTTTAAAATAGGCGAGAAGGTCGGTGATCCTCTTTCAATGTATTTAGTCGATGTTTACACAGTCGCCATTAATTTGGTAGGGGTGCCGGCTCTTTCCCTGCCCTGCGGAAAAGTGGGGCAGCTACCAGTCGGTTTGCAAATTATTGGCAAACCGTTTGAAGAAGATATAATTTTAGAAATAGGAGAAAAATTTGAACAAACATGTCAGAAATAATCCAAGGTATTATTCATTTTATTCTTTCGCCAACTTTTCCCGATTGGGTAAAATTAATAAGGTTTATTTTTATAATTATAAGTTTTTTCTTTTTAGGATATGTTATTTGGGCTTTACTTAAGACCTCCTGGTTTTATCGGTTAGTCATCTGGGATTTAGAAGAAATTTTAACCTATCGTCCTTTTGGGGTAAGAAAGATTGTCAGAGATTGGCAAAAAATCAAAGCTGGCTTAATAACAGGCCAAGAGTCAGAATATAAATTGGCGGTTTTTAAGGCAGATGCCATGTTAGATAGAATTTTAACTGGAATGGGATTTGGCGGAAAAACCTTGGGCGAGAGGCTGACCAAGCTGACAATCGCTTCTGTTCCTAACGTTGAAGACGTTAAACAGGCCCATAAAACCCGCAATAATATCGTTCACGACCCGGATTATCGTTTAAGCTTAGAAGAGGCCAAAAAAACAGTTGAAACTTACGAAAAAGCCCTGACCGATTTACAAGCCCTCTAAAGCGTGTTAATATACCGTCGCGGGATGGAGAAGTAGTATCTTGCGAGGCCCATAAAATTTTGTGGCCCAGGGTGGCAACATCCTGTGGAAAACTTCCTAAATTGCTGGGAACCCCTACTTTTCAGCTTAGAAGGTAGGGCAATCAGCAGCCAAGCCCTGTGAGATAATTTCATATCTTATAGGGAAGGTTCAGAGACTATAATGGAAGCCCCATGAGATAATTTTCTATCTCACGGGGGTGGTATAGTCCGTCCCATTTGGTAACAAATGGATTAACATAGAGAACCTCGAGACGTGGGTGCAATTCCCACTCCCGCAACAAGGAAGGTGCCGGCCGGGGTAGCTCAGCGGTTAGTAGCAGGGTCTTCATAAGGCCAAGGTCGTGAGTTCAAATCTCACCCCCGGCATAAAAATGCCGATTTTCAAAAACAAAAACGAAAATTTCTTTGAGCACTGGTCTTCAGAGATGGCATATATTTTAGGCTTTTTCTGTGCGGATGGCTCCATGGTTATTAACCCGAGAGGGTCGCATTATATCGAATTTCAAAATACCGAACTAGGTTTGTTAGAAAGAATACGAAATTCATTTGAATCTAACCATAAAATAACTAAGAGAATTAGAAATGAAAATTGGAAACCATCTTATCGATTACAAATTGGGAGTAAAAAACTGTACGATGATTTAATAAATTTAGGTCTCGTGCCAAAGAAAAATAAGCGCTTGAAGCTACCAGCCGTCCCTACAAAATATTTACCCCATTTCACAAGAGGATACTTCGACGGAGATGGGAATGTAACGATTTGCACCTATAAACGAAAGACGAGAAATAATAAGCTTACAACGATTTTACGCTCTGGTTTTACTTCTGGAAGTAAAAATTTTTTATCAAATCTTAAGAATAAATTATTAGAAATAGGGATTATAAAGGGCGGTACTCTTTATTATTCAAGTAATGGTTGGAGGTTATTTTTTGCAATCAACGATAGTAAAAACCTTTACCAATACATGTACAAAGGATTTGGTAAAAATAATAGATTATTTTTAGAAAGGAAGAAAATAATTTTTGAAAAATATCTGGGGGCGTAGCTCAATTGGCCAGAGCATTGGCTTGTCGAGCCAAGGGTTGCGAGTTCGAGTCTCGTCGCCCCCGCAAAAGGAGGGAGAAAAACCTTCCTTTTTGTATAAGGGAGGTCAAAGTACCTTCCCAAAAGAATAATGAGAGGAGGTGATACAATTGCAGTTAAAATACTGTAAATCTTGTCACACAAACTACGGCCCGCATCTTAAAGATTGCCCGCACTGCGGGCACAGAAAATTCAAGATGCGTAACATTGATTTTTGGCCAAGGTTGAGTTGGTTTTCCCGAATTATAAAACAGTTGCAAAATCTTTTACGCAATGGAAAGGAGGTGATGCAAAATGCCAGGTCCTTTTGTATTAACCAAAGACTTAATTGATAAAATGGCCAGAGAGGCAGCGAAGCGAGTGAATAAACCAGGTGATGATGCGGAATACAACGAAATAAGGGCCGAGAGAATTTTAGACGGCATTAGCCCCGAGGAACTAATTGTTCGAGGAGTTGTCGCCTCTTTAAAAAGAGGTGAAGGAGGTAAAAGTTGAAAATCAGCGAGCTTCCAACAGGGCAGTGTTCTGTGATTCTTGCGTTCACCAACGGAGAGAAAAGAAGGGTGAGCGGAAAGATAACCGAGAAGAGAGGGATAAAATACCTTATTGCCCGACAATCGCCGAAAAAATCTTTTGGCCCAGGCACTCAAGTGCTCTGGAACAGAAATGAAACAAAAAAGGGAGGAACGAAATGACAAGAGTTTTTTCTGAACTAATCAATGCAAGATGGGATGAGAAAAAATCTGTCTGCGTCGGCTTGGACAGCGAACGGGGAAAGATTCCATCTGCGTCCGTCAAAGATACAGACGAAGAAACGTTGGTTTATTTCAATTCGGCCATTGTTGACGCTACTTGCGATCTGGTCTGCGCCTACAAGCCCAACTGGGCTTTCTACCTGGCGTTGGGATTGCCGGGGCTTTCAGCTTTAGTTAAGACGGTAGCCTATGCTAATAAGCGAGCACCTGGAGTACCGGTTATCGGCGACACAAAAGTGGCCGACATCGGCAACACCAACAACGGTTATGTTAAAGCCGCCTTCGAGGTTTTTGGTTTTGACGCCATAACCTTACATCCTTATCTGGGCGGAGAGGCATTACAGCCGTTTCTATCTCGACCAGACAAAGGGTTCTTTGTTCTTTCTCGGACATCAAACCCGGGAGCTGGTGAGTTCCAGGATATTCGCGATGACGGTGACTGTATTCCGTTTTTCATGCGTGTAGCCAAAGCGGTAGTGGAATGGAATAAACTCGGGAATTGCGGTATCGTAGTCGGCGCCACTTATCCTGAAGAATTGAAAGATATTCGTCAAGAAGTTGGCAACTTGCCGATTCTTATTCCTGGCCTTGGTGCTCAGGGCGGTGAAGTCGAGCCAGCAGTAAAGTATGGCATGAGTGAAAGGAAGAAAGACGCCATCTATAATTCTGCCCGAGCGATCATCTTTGGTTCCAGCGGTTCTGACTTCGCTGAAGTGGCTCGTCAAAAGACCATTGAGCTCCACGAGATGATTAACCAGTACCGGCAGGTGGAAAGATGAAACGAGGAATAAACGGAAAGAGAGCGCGTGCTCGCCTGCGGCGAGCGCGCCGCAACAAAAACCCAAGCAAGGAGGTGAACGATGCTAAAGATCGTAGGAATGGATAAAGACCAATTACTTGGTCTTCATCCAGACAGTCTTATGAGGCCTGGCAATATCCAGTTATTAAGCGAGGAAGAGGTTATCTACATTGCCGAAACTCTGGGCGCATTCTGGGCTTATGATTACGAGGCTGCAAAAAAAGGAAAAGTAGGAATGCATGCCATCTTAAAGTCAGAGTGGCACAGCGACGGTTTCTTCATATCCCGGATTCTTCTCGAACTTCTCAACATAAGAACGATAATGGCTGATCAGCAGGTCTTGCGCTTTAACCAATTGGGAATACCCAAACCCAACTGGGTGGCGGGCATCCCGGATGGCGCTAGTCAGCTTGGTCAAGAAGTCGCCAAAATAATGGACGTGAAGAATGCTGAGATGCGAAAAGAAGACGGCCGGATAGTAATGGTGAGCACCATCGCGCCCGACGAAACGTTGCTTTTAGACGAAGACTTTTGCACCAAAGGTACTGGTTTTAAGGAGGCGGTTGCCGATATCTTATCAAGGCAGCCTAAAGTGAAAATTCTGCCCTTGGAGCTGGTCATCATCAACCGTGGCGGCTTAACGGCGATAGCTATAGAAGGAGTGGGCGAGTTCCAAGTCGTGGCGGTTGCTAACCACCGAGTGAATGATTGGCCTCCACCAGAATGTCCGCTTTGCAAGATGGGATCCAAGCCCATCAAACCGAAGGCTACAGATGAGAACTGGCGTTTGATTACGACCTCTCAACAGTAGTTGAGGGTTTAGCACTGTAAACAAAATTGTAACAGCCCGAAGGGTTTATCCTCCCGGGCTGTTTTATGTTGATTTGCAAAATCAATCAGTTATAATAAGGTCAGATGTAAAAGGGGAGGGATAGCACCTTCCCAATTTTTTATAGAGAGGAGGAATGAGAAATGATTGAGTTGAGTAATGGTCATCGTCTCGAGTTTGTAGCCGCCTCGGGCTCTTTAGCTTTCGATGGCCGGGGTTGGCCGTGGGAATGGCCACTTCGCTGGGTCGGTTTGTTGGATCCCCACCTCTTTACTATTGTCGTTAAGACTTTATTTCCTGATCAGTGGAAGGGAAATCTTCGTTGGTCTCATCCTTGGGATGTAGTAAAATTCATCTCCCAAGAAGGCAATGAAATTAATCCCTTAATGGCGCTGGCAATACCTCGTTTAATCGGCGGAGCAATTAATGCCATCGGTTTAACGAATTCAGGATTTGATAGTTGGTTAGAAAGGGATCATCCAATTATCTGTCGTTGCGAATATAAGGTGGTAGTTTCTATCACTGAACCTGACGGTAGAATCAAAGGTTGTCTGGAAATAGTTAAAAGACTGAACGATTTGAAGAACGTGGTGGGGGTTGAATACAATGCTTCCTGTCCGAATATCGACCCCACGCTTTTAGAAAACGCTAATATGGTAATAGAAAACTGTTATGCTATTAAAGAAGTTACTGCACTTCCAGTCTTATTGAAACTAAGTTTTGTCCAACCATATCTTCAAATCGCCAGAAGGTTAGAAGGTATTATTGAAGCGATTAGTATAAATAGCGTTCCTTGGAAAGTTGTGTTCGGAGATAAACCCTCACCTCTGGCAAAATATGGCGGGGGCGGCGTCTCGGGAAGAGTTGCCCAGCCCTTTACTTGGAAGATAGTGTCGGAGCTATTTCGAGGAGCAAATGTTCCCGTAATTGGACCAAGTATCTGGGAATACGACGATATCCGACGGCTTAAAATGCTTGGTGCTTCTGCTTATCATTTCGGAACCATTTTCTTGCCTTATCCTTGGAAACCAACTGGCTACGTTAAAAGATGGAGGAGAGGACAATGAGTGACAGAATAACATTGCGCCGTTTTGACGACATGCATTGCCACTTTAGGATTGGGCCCATTATGATTGACGTGGTGCCTTTTACAGCGCGCTATGCCGGTCGGGCAACAGTAATGCCGAACACGCGGCCCCGGGCAATTCTGACTGGAAAAGACGTTATATGGTATCGCGATCATCTCTTGCGGTTGCTCAATGGCATGAAGCTGGCCGGTATGTCCGTGCTTGAACCTCTTATGACAATTGAAATAAGGGATAATACAACGCCCAAAATGATTGTTGAAGCCAAGCGGGCGGGAGCGATTGCCGGTAAAGTATATCCCTTGGGCGTCACAACGAATTCAGACGAAGGGCTGCGCGATTTTTCTGGCAAGAAAATTTTAGAGACATTTAGAGCAATGCAGGATGTCGGCATGCTGCTGCTTTTGCACGGAGAGATAGACCAGGAACGAACGCTCGTTACAAAACGAGAGGAGGCATTTCTCCCGACGCTTCTATGGCTTGCCGAAAGATTTCTTGACCTTAAGATTGTTCTTGAGCACGTTTCGACAAGAAGTGGAGTCCAGACAGTGGAGCGGCTTGGAAAGAATGTCGCCGCGACCATTACCGTCCACCATCTTTGTTTAACCTTGAACGATATTATTGGCTACGGAGTGCAGCCGCACAATGCCTGCAATCCAATGCCGAAAGATTTCGAAGATAGGGATGTGCTCATCCAGGCGGCGACAAGCGGCAATGCAAAATTCTTTCTTGGGTCGGACACAGCTCCTCATCTGCGCGAAAAGAAAGAGTGCGCCAAGGGAGCTTGCGGAGTATTTACTGCGCCCGTACTTCCAGCGGTTCTGGCCGAAGTTTTTGAGCGGGCCGGGAAGCTTGACCGGCTTGAGGATTTTACCTCGCGTTTCGGCGCCGAATTTTACGGCCTTCCGCTCAATGAAGGCACTATTACCCTCGTCAAAAAAGAATGGATAGTGCCCGAGCAAATTGGTGGCGTTGTGCCGTTTCGAGCTGGAACAAAACTTCGTTGGCAGTTATTGAGAGAAGAATGAAGTATTTTATGAGCCGTTGAATCTAGAAGATTCAGCGGCTCTTTATCCATTTATTCCACTTCATTATCTATGCCATGGTATAATAAATTAAGTAAGATTGAATATCCAAAGCTTCACTTTATCCACAACCCTTGGGGTTGCTTTTAGGTTAAAATTAAGGTAAAATAAAAGAACAAACATGCCGAAAATAAACCTGAAATTGCTGAAAAAACAGGCCCAGCGAGAAATAAACAGGGCAGGGGATTTAAAATTTTTGAACGAGATCTTCAAAAAGTATTTAGGGAAGCGAGGTGAGCTTACCTTGGTTTTGCGTTCTTTGGAAAGGATGCCCAAAGCAAAAAGAGCGAAAGTGGGCAAAGAAGCAAACGAATTAAAAACCTTTTTGAGAGAAAAATTTGAGCAAAAGAAATTCTCCTTCGCTAAAGCCACGGAGGACAAAGAAGAATGGATTGACGTTACTCGGCCTGGCAAGAAGCTGACACTTGGCCATCTGCACCCTTTAACCCAGGTTAAAAGAAAAGTTGAGGAGATTTTTCAAGCCATGGGCTTTTCTGTGGTGGAGGGGCCGGAAGCAGAAAATGAATGGTATAATTTCGATGCTTTAAACATTCCCAAAGACCATCCTGCCCGGGATATGTGGGACACTTTTTATCTCAAAGACGGCCTGCTTTTGCGGACCCACACCACGCCGGTTGATGCCAGATATATGGAAAAAAATAACCCGCCTTTGAGAATCATTACCATTGGCCGTTGCTTCCGCCACGAAGCTACCGATGCCTCCCACGAAAGCAACTTTTATCAAATAGATGGCTTAATGGCGGGCAAAGATATCAGCGTGGCTAATTTTAAAGCAATAATTCAAGAATTTTTCCAAAGATTTTTTGAGAAGCCGGTCGAAATTAGAATGCGGCCGAGTTATTTCCCATTTACTGAACCTTCTTTTGAAGTTGATATGACCTGTTTGGTTTGCGGGGGAAAGGGCTGTTCGGCCTGCCAGCAAACTGGCTGGATGGAAATGATGGGAGCAGGGATGATGCACCCCAACGTGTTTAAAAATTCAGGTCTTAATCCTAAGAACTGGCAAGGTTTTGCTTTCGGGATGGGCCTTGATAGATTGACTATGATGAAGTATAAAATCAACGATATCCGCCTGTTGTATTCAGGCGATTTAAGATTTTTAAAACAATTTTAATGGTTTTTTCATATAATTGGCTACAATCTTTTTTTAGAAAAAGGCTGCCTGCGCCAGAGAAACTGGCTGAGCTTTTGGAACTTTGCGCTTTTGAAGTGGAAGAGGTAAAAAGAGTAGGAGGGGATTGGCTTTTAGATATTGATGTTTTGCCAAACCGGGCGCCAGACTGTTTTTCGCATTTGGGGATAGCAAGGGAGTGCGCGGCACTCACAAATTCTCCCATTAGAAAACCTTCGGTTTCTAACGGGGCAGGCAAATTCCAGACGAGAGATTTTGTTTCAGTTGAGGTCAGAGATAAAGACGCTTGTCCGCGATATACGGCTAAGGTAGTTACCGATGTTAAAGTTGCTCCTTCGCCAAAATGGTTGAAGGCAAGATTAAAATCCTGCGGTTTAAGGTCAATCAACAATGTTGTTGATATTGCTAATTACGTAATGCTGGAGACTGGTCAGCCCCTACACGCTTTCGACAGCGGAAAGCTTGCCGGGAACAAGATTATTGTCAGATTTGCCAAACATAACGAAAAGATAGTCACTTTAGATGAAGAAAAATACGACTTAGATGAGGATATTTTAGTTATTGCCGATGCCAGATCTCCTGTAGCTATTGCCGGAATAAAAGGAGGAAAATTGCCTGAGATAGACAAAAAAACCAAGGTCGTTGTTTTAGAGTCAGCCAGCTTTAATCCTAGGATTATTCGTAAAGGCTCTAGGAAAATTAATTTAAAAACCGACGCTTCTTGGCGTTTTGAACACGGCATCGATCCTAATCTAACCGAATTTGCCATTAATCGGGCTGCTTTCTTAATTCAAAAATTGGCTAAGGGGAAAGTAGCTAAAGGTTTAATCGATGCCTATCCAAACAAAGTTTTGCCCAAAAGAATTAAATTAGATTTAGATTATACCGAAAGATTGTTGGGCATTAAAATTCCCAAAAGAGAAGTGATAGAGATCCTTAAAAGTTTAGAATTCAAGATTCTAAATTCTAAATTCAATATTCTAACAATAGAGGTCCCCACATTTAGGCTGGACCTTACTATACCCGAAGATTTAATTGAAGAAGTTGGAAGAATCTACGGCTACCAGAATATCAGGGCTGTCTTCCCGACGGTTTCTTTGATACCGCCAAAAAAGAATTTTAGCGTCTTCTGGGAAGAATTGACTAAGAACATTTTAAAAGAAGCAGGATTTACCGAAGTTTATAATTATTCATACGTTAGCGAAGAGCAAATCGCCATTTATCAGTCAAATCAGCATAAGTCGGCGGTTATAGAATTGGAAAATCCGATGTCAACCGAACAAAGATATCTTAGGCCGAGTTTGATTCTCAATTTACTCAACAATATTCAAAGAAATCAGCGATATACCGACGAAATTAAAATTTTTGAATTGGGCAAAATATTTAGAAAAACAAAAAATGTGGAGGAGGCGAAGCAATTAACCGCTGCAATTCTTGGTGATGAATTTTATCAACTGAAAGGAATGGTTGATTTATTGCTTCAAAAATTAGGCATCAGCAATGTTTGGTACGACTCTTATCAGTCCACACCCGAAGACTCAAAAATTTCTATGTGGCATCCTAAAAAATGCGCCGAAATTAAAGTTGACCACGAAGAGATCGGCTTTTTGGGAGAGATTTCTCCTAAAATTATTGACCACTTTAAAATTGACAACCGGGTAGTTGTTTTTGATATTGATTTTGAGAAATTACAAAAGCTTTGTTCAGAAGAAACAATTTACCAACCCATTTCCAAATATCCGGCGGCTGTCAGAGACCTGGCAGTTTTAGTGCCGCGAGGAACTAAAGTAGAGGAGGTGTTGAATAAAATTGAAGTGGCTGGCGGAAAACTAATTCGGGATGTTGACCTCTTTGATGTTTACGAAGGTGAGGAGCTGCCCGAAGGAAAAAAGAATTTAGCCTTCCATATTATTTATCAAGCAGAGAATAGAACTCTTGCTTCACAAGAGGTTGACGAGATTCAAAATAAAATAGTTAAAACTCTGGAACAAAATCCAGAGTGGGAAGTTAGAAAATAAAATATTCTTCGATGGCCAAAAGATCAGCAACAAAAAACAGAAAAAAGGAATCAAATTACGAAGCAAAGGACATTTATGTTCTTGAGGGGCTGGAACCGGTTAGAAAAAGGCCGGGAATGTACATTGGCTCCACCGGTCCCGAGGGATTACATCACTTGATTTGGGAGTGCGTTGATAATTCGGTAAGCTATCAGACCCCATTAATAATTAGAAACCGAGGCGAAATTCAAATCGGCAAGATTGGGGGAATAATAGACGGGCTTTTTAAGAAAAATACCGGTTTAATCAATAAATCAACCGAGGGCGAAGCTGAAATTTTGCGCGATAATTTTGAGATGGAAACGTTATCCTTTGATTCTCAAGATTTGAAGTTGAAATTCCAGCCGGTTTTTTCCTTGATTCGCCACAAAGTAAATAGTGAAATATCAAAAATTATCCTTCAGAACAATCGAGAAATTGAAATAACTCCTTACCATTCTTTATTTACTTTAAAAGATGGTCAAATTCTACCAATAAAAGGTTCGGAACTTCGAATTGGAACTCCGGTAGTTGTTCCAAAAATCTGGCCAGAAGACGCAGAGTCAATCGGGGAAATTGATTTAATTGATAAACTTCTAAAATTGCCAGCCCAAAAGACCAAAAGTTTACATTTATACAATGTTAAAGACTTATTAACCAAAGATATTTATCAAAAACTTAAATCGGTTCTTAAAGAAAAAGCCAATAAAACCCATGTGCAGCACTCGGCTAATATTTTTTACGATTACAGACGTTGGGGTTATCTCCCATTTAATTTACTAAGACAACTTGGGCAAAAAGATATTGAAAAGTTTAAAGGGCAGATTTTAATTGGGACGAGATGGAATGAAAAAATCCGTTTAAAATCGAGGCTTAAAATTAACCATCAGTTTGCTGAACTTCTGGGCATTTTCTCTGCTGAAGGTTCAATTGTAAAAAATAAAGGAATTCCCAATCGTGTAGTATTTAGTTTTGGAGAGAATGAAAAAGATTTAATTGGCTATACTTGCTCTTCTATTGAACAAGTATTCGGAGTTGATGTGAAACCCCGTTATGCTCACGAGACAGCCAGAACGGTTGCTATTGATTCTTATCTGATAGCTTTAATTTTTAAAGAAATTATAAAAATCGGCGAGAATAGTTCAAATAAAAAAGTTCCGGACTTTATATTTAATTTGGGCCGGAAATTAAGAGAGAGATATTTAATCGGATATTTGGCCGGCGACGGGTATCCGACAAAAATTTGGACCCATCATTTAATTAAAAATACCGTTCCGGCAGAGACAGAGCGAGGGAAGTTTAACGCCACAGCTAAAAATAAAGATTTCATTACCACACTCTCTTATCTTCTTTCTTCTTTGAATAAAACCTATTCTTACGGAGAAAGGAAACAAAGCAGAGATAAGAGATTTATTGATATAAATTATAAAGGAAAAAAGAAAAGGAGAGAAATTAAATCTCAAGAAATTTCTTATGCCTTAGATTTTTATTGGAATACCAATTCTTCTTACTTTAATTATCTTCCTTTCGATGAAGTAATTGAAAAATGTTTCGATCAACCAACTTTTAATCAAAGAAATAACGGACAGTTAGGAATTTCTCAAAACAAAGTATTGGCCTTATTAGAAAAAGAAAAGCTGATCTTAAAGTCGGGAACTCTTAATTTTTTAAACTCAGATTTAGGCATATTAAGGGTTAGAAAAATTGAAAAAATAAAATATAAGCATCCTTGGGTATATGATATCTCGGTTCCAAATGGAGAGAATTTTGTCGCAGGGTTTTCGCCTATTTGCGCTCATAATTCGCTCGACGAAGCAATGGCAGGTTATGCCAAGAGCATTGAGGTTGTGCTCCAGCCTGGCAACAAAGTTAAAACCGCAGATGACGGCAGAGGGATTCCGGTTGAAAAACACCCCCAAACCAAAAAATCGGCTTTAGAGACGGTAATGACCACCTTGCACGCCGGAGCCAAATTTGGTGGAAAGTCTTATCAAGTGGCTGGCGGGCTGCACGGCGTGGGAGTTTCGGTGGTTTGTGCTTTGTCTTCTTGGATGGGTGTCGAAGTTTGTCGCAACGGCCAAAGGTTTTATCAAGAATATATTCGCGGCAAGGCAAAGTCAAAGGTTAAAAAAATTGGTAATTGTAAACACACCGGCACCGTTGTTACCTTTGAGCCAGACCCAGAAATTTTTAAAGAAACTAAATTTGATTTCAAGAGGATTTTAAACCACCTTCGCCAGCAGGCATATTTGACTAAGGGGGTTAAAATCACGGTGCAAGACCTTAGAGAAAAACCAACAAAATCCTATGCTTTTTGCTTTGAGGGAGGGCTGGCTTCTTATGTCAAATATTTAATCCGGGGAGTGACTCCTCGTCATCCAAATATTTTTTATGGAATTGGCGAAAAAGATGACATTGTAGTGGAAGCTGCTCTTCAATATACCGAAGAATACGAGTGCTTTGAAGAAGGTTTTGCTAACAACATCCATACTGGAGAAGGAGGCACGCACTTAACTGGTTTTCGTACTGCTGTAACCAGAACTTTTAATGACTACGCCAGAAAGAACGGCCTTCTCAAAGAAAACGAAGAAAATTTAGGCGGTGAAGACGTTAGAGAAGGATTGACCGGCGTGGTTTCGGTAAAAATTAGAGAGCCTCAATTTGAAGGGCAAACCAAGGCCAAGCTGGGCAACCCTGAAGCTAAAGCAGCGGTGGAAGCAGTGGTTTCTGAAACATTAGCTGATTTTCTGGAAAGAAATCCAAATGATGCCAGGGCAATTATTGAAAAATGCGCCTTATCTCAGAAAGCAAGAAAAGCAGCCAGGGTCGCTAAAGAAACCGTTTTAAGAAAAGGAATTTTGGAGGGGTTGGCTCTGCCCGGGAAATTAGCCGATTGCAGCTCAAAAAAACCTGAAGAATCAGAGCTTTATATAGTTGAGGGTGAGAGTGCCGGAGGCAGTGCAAAAGGAGCTCGAGACAGAAAATTTCAGGCAATTTTACCTTTGCGGGGAAAGATTTTAAATGTTGAGAGAGCGCGATTAGATAAAATTTTATCTTCAAAAGAAATTAAATCTTTAATTATTGCTATGGGCACAGCTGTTGCTGAAGATTTCGACTTAAACAGGTTAAGATACCACCGAATTATTATTATGACTGATGCCGATGTCGACGGTTCTCACATTAGAACTTTGCTTTTGACCTTATTTTATCGTTATTTCAAGCCAATTATTGAGGCTGGCCATCTTTATATTGCCCAGCCGCCTCTTTATAAAATTCAAGCTGGTAAAGAAATAAAATATGCTTATGCCGAAGACCAAAAAGCCGGCCTTTTGAAGGCGATGAAAAAAACTATTGGCTTGAGCATTCAGCGATATAAAGGTTTGGGCGAGATGAATCCTGGAGAGCTGTGGACAACCACCATGAATCCAGAAAACAGAGTTTTGCTTCGGGTTGACATTGAAGATGCCAGAGAAGCCGATAAAATATTTGATACCTTAATGGGGTTAGAAGTGCTGCCGCGAAAGAAATTTATCCAAACACATGCCAAAAAAGTCAAAAATCTAGACATATAAATAGTTTTGGCATGTCGAAAAAAGCTTTAGCTCTTTGAGTGCACGCCAAGGCAGTCAAAAACCTGGATATATAAAAACTTGGACATCTAACTAGAAATTGTTTATAATTAACTAGGCGAGCGCCAGCGAAGCCTGGAGATGAAGCAACAGCTTCATCGACTAGGCGAGCGCCAGCGAAGCCTGGAGATGAAGCAACAGCTTCATCGACTAAGCTCGGTTTAAAATTAACCAAAACAAAAACATGAGGCACTCAAAACCCCTTTTCCTAATTTTATTTTTAGCTTTTTTTAGCTTTCTCTTTAATTTGGGCGTTCCTACTTCTAAGGCAGAGGTGGCTGCAGAGATGCAAGAGTTAACAGCCCAGCTTAAAGAAGAAGTCCTGCTTTTGCAGGAACAAATTCTTATACTTCAAGAAAGGATTGGGCAAATTCAGCTGCAGTTAAGCGCCTTTTCTGGCGAGGAGACGGCAGTTGAAGAGGAGGTTGTAGCTGATTGCCACGCCTTGCCCTTGTGGGATTGGCATTATTGCGCCACCGACTGCAAATGTAAAGCTGGCCAAGGCGATTGTGACAGTAATACTCACTGCACCACCGGCTATTGCGCTCTTGATGTGGGAGTTAAGTACGGACAAGACCGTTGGATAGATGTTTGCGAAGAGAAAGTAGCTACTACTGCCAAAGTAACCACTCCAAAGGTGACAACTCCAACAATAGCTCCAACGACATCTCCGGCAACGACTTCAGAAAAAACGGAAGAAAAAGTAGTTGCGACAACTTGCAGCGACACCGATTGGTTTGGAAATAACAATAAAGATTTTCAAAAAAGATTAACAGTCAAGGGGACTTGCACCGATGCTAAAGGAGCTTATCAGGATACTTGTTTGAACAATACTGCTTTAAGAGAGTATTACTGCGCTGCTTCCTGGCAAAATACGCAAAGCTGTATTTATATGGATTACTATTGTGACGCCTTAGGTTTTAACAGCTGTAAAAATGGAGCCTGCGTTAAAGAAGGAAACCTTTCCGTTTCTTTAGCCGAAGATTCTCCAGCGACTAAAACTGTTTTTGTTGGCGCTCGCAGCGTTGAATTTTTAAAAGCAAAATTTACTGTTAATCACGAAGAAAACATCAAAATTGATTCTTTGAAAGTGTGCGTATTTAGGAAAGAAGATGGAAAAAGTTCTTCTGCCTGGTCCTCGGATGTTTCCAACTTAAAACTTTATTTTGGCAATAGCCAAATCAGTTCAACCCAAGCTGCTTTAGTTAATGGTTGTGCCGTTTTCACTGGTTTAAATTGGGTTTTGCAAAAATCTACCAGTGATGCTCTGACCGTCAAGGCAGATATTCCTATTGGAACCTCAGCCCCCCAGCTTTATATGCAAATTAACGGCGGAGCAGATATCGAGGCAATCGGAATAGCCTCTGGAGCTGCTGTCTATGCTGCAGGTTTGGCTTTGGGCAATCCTGTTGTTATTTCTTCTACCGGCTATCTTTCAGTTGCGCTATCTTCAGACAATCCGGAATCTTCTACGGTGAAAGCTGGCACCAACGATTTTTCTGCTTTAAAATTTACCCTTACCAATCTAACCGAAAAAACTATTTCAGTCGAAAAAATATCGGTAAAGTTAGAGGGCAAGGCTCAACCTAATGATTTTGGCAACATTTATTGGCGACTTAGCGATGGCACTTTGTTGGGAGCTGCTTACTTTAGTCAAACTGCCAGTGTCGATGGTTTTACCAGCGTTTCAAATCCTCCCGCTTACGAAGCAGGCAAAGCTGTAATTCCGCCACTTTTTGAAATTCCTTCTTTAGCTACCAAAAAGGTGATTGTTTCGGTAGACATAAAACCCGAAGCTGGCGATGGGAAAACTTTCCAACTAACAATGCCCCAGGAACTATACCTGACCCTCAGCGATGGATATTCAGTGGTAGGTTTCCCAATAGAGGGCAATATAATGGCTATTGGAGGGGTGACAGCTTCTTGTTTTGATTCGGATAAGGGGATAAACGAATACGTCTACGGCGCTATCACCAAAGACGGAGTGACTAATTACGACGCCTGTTTCTTAGGAGATAATCTAAAAGAGTGGGTTTGTACGGCAGCTGGCGAAAAAACTTATAAACTAGTCGAATGCGAATACGGTTGTGTAGATGGGGTTTGCAAGCAGGCCGTGGGGAATGATGAAAGCACCGGCGTGGTTTGTAACGATTCAGATGGAGGAAAGGATTACGAAACCTATGGAAAAGTAACTCATGGTGACGGCGCTGTCACAGATTATGATCAGTGCGAATCTGAAATTACCTTGAAAGAAAATTATTGCCAAAATGGCTATTATGCTTCGGAAACCTATGAATGCCCTCAGGGCTGCCTTAACGGCGCTTGTGTTGCTAAAACCGGATTAAAGAACGTAGAAAACAGTTTAGCTTCTGTGTCTGAGGCAATCTCTCGGCTGATAGAAAACTTTAAGAAGCTAATTGGACAATAACCTCCTTAGGTTGACAATAGAGCTTCAAGTCTGTTATTATAGGGGATGAAGCCCTGGCGGGCTTTTTTTAAAACTTCAGCAAGCAAGTATGGATATAAAAAATATCCCAACCAAAATCATTACTTTTCTTAAAGAGGTTCGTCTGGAAATGAAAAAAGTAAACTGGCCAACTCGCCAGGAAACTTTAAAGTACACCTTAATTGTTATTGGTGTTTCCGTAGCCGTAGCTGTCTTTTTAGGAACCCTCGATTTCATTTTCACCACTCTGCTAAATAAGTTCGTCTTATAAGGTATGCCAAAACAACAGCTGCCACAGGAAAAAAAATGGTATGTCATTCACACTTATTCTGGTTACGAAGAAGCCGTTGCTAAAAATTTAAAACAACGGATTGAATCATTAGGCATGGAGGATAAAATTTTCAATGTTATTGTTCCTAAAGAGAAAAAGATTAAAATAAAAAGCGGCAAAAGAAAAGTAGTGGAAGAGAAAATTTACCCCGGGTATGTTTTAGTAGAAATGATAGTGACCGATGACAGTTGGTATGTCGTCAGAAATACCCCTAATGTTACTGGTTTTGTGGGAGCTGGTACCACCCCAATTCCGGTTTCGTCAAACGAGATTGAAAATCTAAAAAAGAGAATGGGAGTAGAAACTCCTCAATACAAAATTGAGGTTAAAGTAGGAGATCCGATAAAAATTATTGACGGCCCCTTTAAAGATTTTGACGGCAAAGTTTCAGAAATTGATGCTGAGCGGGGGAAAGTAAAAGTGTTAGTCAATATGTTTGGCAGAGACACGCCAATCGAACTAGATTCCCTACAAATCAAAAAACTATAACTTATGCCTAAGAAAATTAAAGCAATTGTAAAATTACAAATCCCAGCGGGTCAAGCTACCCCCGCTCCACCGGTTGGACCCTGTTTGGCTCAACACGGAGTTAATATTGGTGAATTTTGCCAGAAGTTCAACGAAGCTACCAAAGATAAAGTCGGCTTTAAAATCCCGGTAGAGATCACCATTTACGGGGACAGAACCTACAATTTTCAATTAAAACAACCGCCTGCCTCCGAGCTTTTGATAAAAGCGGCTGGGATTGAAAAGGGGTCCGGTGAGCCGAATAAAACAAAAGTAGCTAAAATTACCAAAGAGCAATTAAGAAAAATCGCTGAACAGAAGATGGCTGACTTGAACACTGACAACGTTGAGCAAGCAATGAAAATTATCGAAGGTACTGCCCGCAATATGGGCATTACCATTGAGTAAGCCCCTCCATGCCAAAGAAAATTCTTATTCTTTATATCCCTGTTATCCACAAGGGGTATTTAG
>Ga0210049_1001096_pt1 | contig 24842 bp, 24 predicted proteins | sample CryGeyCG2014_300_2_FD_183964 | JGI IMG/M metagenome (GOLD analysis project Ga0210049, IMG submission 183964) | Groundwater microbial communities from aquifer - Crystal Geyser CG06_land_8/20/14_3.00 (SPAdes) (version 2) | ecosystem: Environmental > Aquatic > Deep subsurface > Groundwater | place... | reverse complement strand
AATCAAGGTTCTGAGGAGCGAAGCGACGAATGGTTCTTAATTTCGAACGAAGTGAGAAATCAAGGTTCTGAGGAGCGAAGCGACGAATGGTTCTTATAATCTGCGGGGTTTTGGCGGACGGCACCCATTATGGGGAATTGGGGTAATATCTTTGATAGCAACAATGTCAAACCCTTGATTGGCTATTGACCTTAACGCAGATTCCCTGCCAGAACCTATGCCTTTCACTACTACTGAAATTTTTTTAATACCTAATTTATTAGCTATTTGTCCCAAAGTCTCTGCCACCTTTGAGGCGGCAAAAGGAGTAGATTTCTTTGTTCCTTTGAAACCGATACTACCTGCGCTTTTTTGAGCTAAAACATTTCCTAAAGAATCAGTTAAACTAATGATAGTATTATTGTAGGAACTAAAAATATGAAATTTCCCCTCTTTGATGGCTAATGGTTTAACCGAAGCAGGCTCTCGGGACAAAGCTTTCTCCATTTTGTCTCTTTCTTTTAAAAGTTCCTCTGAACTTTTTTTAATAATATGTTTCTTACCCATATTTTTTGTTTTACAAAAGAAATTCCAAATTACAAATCCCAAATAACAAACAAATTACAAATTCCAATTTTCAAAATTCAAAACAAATTAAGATAAATTGTTTTGGTCATTTGAATTTTGGTCATTGGAGCTTATTTGGAATTTGGCGCTTGTGATTTGGCGCTTGGAAGTTACGTTACTTTGGCGCTGGAGGTGGTTTTCTTCCCGAACCAACTGTTTTTCTTACATTTCCTCTAACTGTCCTGCTATTTATCCTGGTATTCTGCCCTCTTACCGGCAATCCTTTGATATGACGGATTCCTCGCCAGCAGCCTATGTCTTTTAATCTTTTAATATCCATTAATATAGTTCTTTTTAATTCGCCTTCCACTTTATAACTCTTTTCAACAATTTCTTTTAATTTATTAAGCTCTTGAGAATTCAACTCCTTGGCTTTTTTTTGAAAAGGAATGTTAGCTTCAGATAATATTTTCTTGCTCAAAGAACGACCTATACCATAAATATAGGTCAAAGCTACTTCTATTTGCTTATTTTCAGGAATATTAACACCTGCAATTCTCGGCATATTTCATAATTAAACAACCAACAACCCACAACTTATAACTGTTGTAAACTGTTGTAAGTTGTTAGTTATAAGTTATTAGTTAAGTTTAGCCTTGGCGCTGTTTATGTTTTGGATTTTTTTTGCAAACCACATAAATCCGCCCCTTCCTTCGGACAATTTTACAATCTTTGCAAATTTTTTTAACCGATGATCTAACCTTCATAAACTAGCTTGTAGCTTCTTGGCTTTTTAGCTAATTCCTAAGAAGCTAAGAAGCTATCTACTTCGGTATACAATTCTTCCTCTAGCATTGTCATAAGGACTTACCTCTACTGTTACTCTATCTCCGGGCAAAATTTTAATTCGATAAAGCCGCAATTTACCTGCCAAATGAGCTAATACTTGGGAATTATCTTCTAATTCAACTTTAAAATAAGCGTTAGGCAAACTCTCTATAACTTTTCCCTCTTTTCTAATTTTATTATCTTTCTTGACCATTACTTTTAAGATAGCCAAAGTTTATCAAATCTTTTAATTTTGGTCAACCCTGTAGTAGAAATTTGACAGGAATTTTTCTTTCAGAAAAATTCAATTTATGGAGTAAGTCAAATTTTCACTACGGGGTCAACCCTGTCACTACGGGGTTAACCCTGTTAAAATTGGGTTTTTATTTCAATATCCCCTTTGTTATTTGATATTTTCTTTTTCCAAAAAGGAGATATTCTAATATTGACCCTTTCAATTTCAGGTAAGTTTTTCAACATCGAAAGGGCATAATTTAGTTCCTGGCCTTTTAAATTTTCTTTTAAAATCTCTTCTTCTTGGGGAAAATAGATTTTAACCGAAATAGATAAATCAAGCTTAACTTCCCCTTCTTTTGAATTAACTTCTTTTTGCTCAAAATTAACAGTTAAGCTCTCTGGAACAATTTTTTTCTCCGGGGGGATACTGTTTAAAATTATCTTGGAAGAATATGTTTTAAGGTCGCCTTCGCTAAAAACTAAAACTTTAGAGTTTATCTTTGAAAAAAGTTTAAAGTCGCTTTTTTCCTCCTCTGCTTTCGCCCCGCAGTTAATTTCTCCAACCTCTTGCAAAAAATTATCTTCTAAAAAAATAAATCCTTCCGGTATGCTTTTCTTTAAAGATTCTTCTGAATCCCTTAAGGAATTCTTGATAAATTCTTCTTTTGCTTTTTCTATGTCCTGTTTGCTAACTACTTTAACTTTTGCCTTCATTCCTCCTTCCGTTGGCTTGAAGCTCTCTGCCCAAGTAGTATAATAATAAGGAGTGCCAACTAATTTAGGAATAGAAAAAGTTGCAGGGGGAATATTATAATTCTCTCCGGCCTCATCAGCTTCAATTTCTATGTCGCTAAAGCCCGGTATTAGTTTTCCCTCTTGAGTTTTAGCCGAAGGTAGATTAATCACCTCCAGGGAATGAAAGGATTTTCCCTGGATAGAAGAAAGAAAATGCGTCCCTTTTACCAAAGTCAAAGGAGAGGGAGGACTATAATTGTTATAAACCCTCAAGGTTCCTTTAGCTTTTTCTTTTTTTTCAATCTCCCCGCTAGAAACAAATTTTTCTTCAAATTCTTTTACTTCCTGGAAAAAAATACCGGGGATAATTTTGTTTTCAAAATTAATTTGGCTAGTTTTAGATTTCACTACTACCTGGGTTTGGAGAGTTATTGCCTCTTGCCTGGGAGTAATCTCAACTGTAGTTTTTCCTTCGACAAAAAAATAAATCCCAACCAAAATTAATAAGCTAATTAAAAATATTACTCTTCTCTTTTTAGACAACCAGGCATATTGTGTTTTCTCTTTTTTTACTTCTTTATATCTCTTTGAAAAAACCAGAGATTTCTGTTCTGTCTCTTTATCCTCTTTTAGCAAATGTTCTGGTGAAATAATGTCAAAGACTTTTTTAACCATAATAGTTTTCAGTTGTTTAGTTGTTAGTTGTTTAGTTGTTAGCCAAAACCGCCTTTATTCTCCTCACCTCAGCTGAAGAGCTCTCTTCTTTGACAACTTTAAAATTACCCAATTTGCCAGTTTTCTCAATATGGGGACCGGCGCAAATTTCTTTTGAAAAAATCCGACCCGTTCCTGGATTTAAAATAGTATAAACAGTAACAATTTCTGGATATTTTTCTTTAAAGAAAGATAAAGCCCCTTGTTTTATTGCTTCATTATAATTCATTTCTTCTCTTTTTACTTTTAAATCCTGCTGGATTTTCTGGTTAACTAAATCCTCTACTTTTTTTATCTCTTTAGCGGTTAATTTTCTATAAAAAGAAAAATCAAATCTCAATCTTTCCTCATTAATATCACTTCCCATTTGTCTCACCTCCTTCCCTAAAACCTTTCTTAATGCCGCTTGTAATAGATGTGTCGCGGTATGCAACTTCGTAACTTGTAAGTTATAAGTTCTAAGTTTTAAGTTGTCAATGCCATGTCCTCCAAATTTCTTCTCTCTACCTGCTCGGGATGTCTCCTGATGCTTCTTTTGGGCTTCTAAAAAACCTTCTTTATCAACTCTCAGTCCTTTTTCTTTGGCTATTTCCTCAGTAAGTTCCAAGGGAAACCCGTAACTTTGATATAAATTAAATGCCTCTTGTCCTGAAATAGTATCTTCTCCTTTAATTTTATATTGGAGAGTTTTAGTAATTCTTCTTACTCTTTTTTCTCCGCTTTCTAAAGTTTTCTCAAACTTTTCTTCTTCATTTTGAATAACAGTCAAAATATCTGCTTGTTCTGATAAAACTTCGGGATAAACATCTTTATAAATTTCAATGACTTTCTGAGCTAAGGGAGTTAAAAATTCTGACTTTGTTCCTAAAACTTTGCCATAACGAATAACTCGTCTCAAAAGCCTCCTTAAGATATAGCCCTGCTCTATATTAGAAGGCAAGATTCCTTCACTTATCAAGAAAACTGAACCTCTAATATGGTCAGCAATAATTCTAAAACTTTTTTTCTCTGTTTCATATTTCTTATTGCTCAACTTTTCAATTTTTTGAATAATCGGGAGGAATAAGTCTGTTTCATAAGCTGAGGGTTTATTTTGTAAAATAGCTGCCAGCCTCTCAAACCCAATACCAGTATCTATGTTTTTTTGAGAAAGAAGTTCAAATTCTCCTTTTTCATTTTTAAGATATTCCATGAAAACCAAATTCCATATTTCTATAAAACGTTGACAATTAGGACAATTTGGACCACAATTTTCTTCTTTGCAGCCAAATTTTTTCCCCCGGTCATAATAGATTTCCGAACAAGGTCCGCAGGGACCGGTTATGCCAACCGGTCCCCAAAAATTATCTTCTTCCCCAAATTCTTTTATTCTCTCTTTGGGAATTCCTTGTTCTCGCCAAATCTTTTCAGATTCTTTATCTTTTAAGATGCCCTGATTTCCTTTAAAGATAGTAACCCAAAATCTATTTTTATCTAATTTAAGCCCATTGACTAAAAATTCCAAAGCATATTTTATAGCTCCTTGCTTAAAATAGCCAGATTCGTCCTGACCAATAGACCAATTGCCAAGCATTTCAAAAAAAGTATGGTGGGTATCATCGCCAATTTCATCAATATCATCTGTCCTAAAACATTTCTGGCAAGATACTAAATGGCAAGTTCCGAAATCTTTAGTCGGATTTTTTTTACCTTCCAGATATAAAGAAAATTGCTGCATCCCGGCAGTGGTAAACAACACCGTGGTATCTGGAGGTAAAAGCGAACTTGAAGGAATTATTTTATGTTTCTTTTTTTGAAAAAAGTTTAAAAATGCTTGACGAATTTCGCTTGAATTCATAAAAATTGCGAAGCAATTTATAGCGGAGCGTTCAAATTATTAGCTAAACCTATCGGCTACGCAAGTAGCGGCAAATGCTTCTGGTTTTATCTTAGCCTCAAAACCATTCCCCCTAATCAATCCAATTACTTCTCTAATCATATCTTTAGTTGCTCCATTTTCTCCGACATCGGCGTGAATATAACGAAGTTGATAATGATTATTATTACCAATGTCCAGCATTTTTTCCTCAAAATTTTCTTTTAAATGTAAAGCTAATTGGCAGGATAATAAAACTTCTTCCAGGACTCTCTCTTTCCAATTATAAAATTTTCGATTTCGATACCTAATTTTTTTAAGAAAAAACCTTCCCCCTTCACTTTTTCTTAAGACTACTACTGCCACCGGGAAGTGCGGTTCTTCGCCTGAGGAAGAGTCACAGCCGACAATAATATCATAAAATTTTTCTGGTTTTACTCTTATATAATTAAAAATCTCCTCAATCACTTGAGAGTAAGTTAAATTTCCACAACTGGGATTATAAAAATAACCTCTTAAAAATCTTTCCATTTCTTTAATAGAATAACAATTTCTTAGAACGAAGTCAATTTTTTACAGGGCTTGATTAACCAGCCTGTCAGCTTCTTTATTTCTTTCTCGGGCTATGGCAGTAAACTTTACTTTTTTGAAATCTATTTTTAAATTCCAAACTTTAATAAATAGCTTTTGAATTTTTGGCTCAAGAATTTTGTATTTCCCTTCCATTTGCCTTACTAAAAGTTCGGAATCAGATTTAATTTCTACTTCTAAATTTTTAGTCGCTTTTTTCCCAAAAAGAAGTTTTGCTCTCTTTAAGGCAAAAATTACTGCCCGGTATTCTGCCTCATTGTTGGTTAAGTTTTCTCCTAAATACTGAGAATATTCTTTAAAAATCTCTTGTTTCTCATTTGATTTCTTGCCTCCAGATTCAATAGGCAGGCCTTGCCTGCCGGCAGGCAGGTAAAAAACTACTCCCGCAGCCGCCGGGCCTGGATTTCCTCGAGCTCCGCCATCTGTATAGATAATTACCTTATTCATAAATAACTTTTAAGCGAGGAGAGTAATTTTTACGTTATCTAAAGTATTTAATTAAGCATTCTTTAAATTTCTCTAAATTTTTGTTTTCTATGCAAAAACCGGCAGCCAAAGGATGTCCTCCAAAAGTTTTAAAAAGCTTGCCGCAGCTTTCCATTGCCTTTACTGCGTTTTGACCTTTTAGCACCCTAACCGTTCCCCTGCTCCATTCCAAACCAATTTGAAAAAGAAAAACTGGTTTTTTAAAATCTCTGCATATTCGGGAAGCAACGGAACCTAAAAGTTCTAATTGCCAATTTTCAGAACCCTCAAAGATAATTGGCAAAGGCTCTTTCTTAGAAATTAAATCTTTTAGATTTTCTTCCAAAGCCCTAATCTCTATTTGATGAAATTTACTTCTCTGACGCAGATTCCTGGCTAATTTTATAGCCTGATGTGGATTGGCAGCAGTTAAAAGTAAAAATGATTGATGCTGATGATTCTCAATTGGGGCAACATTTAAAGCAGAAATTATTTTAGAAATCAATTCTCTCCTGGAAGAGAACTCTTTCAAGTTAAGAATTGAAAAAAAAGCCTTAATTCCCGGCCTTTGGCTCTTTTCTAAGTTATTTAAGCCTTCTAAAATCAAGATTTTATTTTCTTCAATCTCTGGCATCATATCGGCAATGGTAGCTAAAGCTGCCAACTCTAAAAAACTCATCCTGAGAGCTGGCGAGAGCAACTCTTTTAAAATTTCTTGGGAAAGCTTAAAGGTCAAACCAGCGTTAGAGAATTCTTTGAAGGGGTAGGTATCTCCCTTTTGTTTCGGGTCAACTACAATATCAGCACTGGGTATTTTCTTTAAAACTTGGTGATGGTCAATGATAATAACGTTAAAACCAAATTTTTTAGCCAAATCTACTTCCTCAAAATTACTGATTCCGCAATCTAAACTTATCAATAGAGCCGGGGGACTTACCTTTTTTTTCAAATAAAAAAGAGCTTGCTCGTTTAGTCCATATCCTTCTTTCTTTCTATCTGGAAAATAAGTTTCTATTGGAGGAAAAAGTCTTTTAGATTTTTTAGATAAAAGAGAAACTAAATTATCAATTGTTTCTTTTAAAATAATAATTGAAGCTACTCCGTCCAAATCAGAGTCGCCAAAAAGTATTATTTTTTCTTTGTTTTTAACGGCCTTTTCAATTCTCCGGGCTGCCCTTTTCAAATTTTTGATGGTTCGACTCCGCTTACCATTAATCCCGAACGAAGCACGTAGATTAATTTCCATAATTTTCCTCTAAAACTTCTATGCCCGGGAGGAGCTGTCCAGATAAGAAATCCAGCATCGCCCCTCCGCCAGTAGAAATATGATTAAATTTTTCAGTTAAACCATTTTTATTAATAAATTCTATTGTTTCACCCCCCCCGGCTATAGAAAAGGCATCGCTTTCAACAATAGCCTTAGCAATTTCCGTCGTTCCTTTATCAAACGGAGGCTTTTCAAAGTATCCCAAGGGGCCATTCCAGACAATCATTTTTGCTGATTCAATTATCTTTTTAAAGGTCTCTATGGTTTCAGGTCCAATATCAAAAATTTCCTCTTCTTTCCTTAACGTCCCGACAGCTCCCTGCCTTAAATACCGTTCTTCTAAAGAGGAAAGAGCTATTATTCCGTCTACCGGCAAATGAAGTTTAGGATTAGTTAAATTAATTCTTTCAAGAACTTTTAATAACTTTTCTTCCTCTTCTTCCCAGGTTTCCTTAATGTAAAGTCCTTTAACTTTTAAAAGAGTATTGGCTATTTTCCCACCTAAAAGTAAGTGGTCGGCTCTTTCTAAAAATTGTCTGACAAGTTCAATTTTAGTAGATATCTTTACTCCCCCAATGATAACTATCAAGGGTCTATCGGGATTTTCTAAAACTTGAGAAAGGATAGCGATTTCTTCTGCCAGTAAAAAACCGCAGGCCGCAGGTAAAATTCTGGGGATCCCTACTACTGAAGCATGAGAGCGATGACAAACTCCAAAACCATCCTGAACAAAAATATCGCCCAGTTGAGCTAATTTTCTCACAAAATTAGGTTCATTTTCTTTCTCTTCCGGATAAAATCTCAGGTTCTCTAAAAGAATCACTTCGGCTGCCTTCATTTTTTCAATCTTCTTTTCAACATTCCTGCCCAAACAATCAGGGATAAAGTTAATTTTTTGATTTAACAATTCTTCCAATCTTGAAGCTATTGGCTTTAAACTATATTTTTTTTCCTTGCCTTTCTCTGAATCGCCAAGATGGCTTATTAAAATAATTTTGGCTTGCTTTTGTTTTAAATATTCAATTGTTGGCAGAGTTTTTCTAATTCTAAAATCATCTAAAATTTCTCTTTTTTCGCTTAAGGGAACGTTAAAATCGCATCTTAGTAAAACCCTTTTATTTTGGAACTCAAAATCTTCCAAAGTTTTCATATCGTTGAATTCAGAATTTAATGGTTTGGCCTGGTTCTATTTTCCCCTTCTTCTTTTCTTTTTTCGGCTTTCTCTTGCTTTTTTCGTCAATATCTTCTAAAAGTTCTTTAAGAGCTTTAATATCTATCTCTTTTTTCTCCTTTTCCTTCTCTTTTTGTCTTCGGGTCTGTTCCTCTTCAAGCTCCTTTCTATTTTTTTGGGGTGAAAAGGAAATAGGACTTGTTTGGGTTGCCTCTTTTAAAGAAATACCAGGCAGGGATTCAAAAGTTTTTTTGTGTCCTGAAAGTTGAGCTTCCTGCCTTTCTTTTTCTATTCTTTTCAAACAGGCCTTGCAAAAAATAGGTCGTTTGGAATCAGGCCTAAAAGGAACTTTAGTCCATTTGCCGCAAATTTGGCATTTAGCATCATAAAGCTCAGGGGGTCTCTGCCCAATGCCGGGAATATCAGCTAACCCGGTGTTTTCAGCTATTTTTTCTTCAACAATCTCTTTAGAGGTACTATAAGCCTGGCGTGAAAACTCGGTAATTTCTTTAGTATAAGATTTTTCTGGCAGCTCAAAAGGCTCGATAGTTGCAGCTGAAAAAGGTCTAGAAGCAACTCCGTCTATCATTAGTTTCACATAGATATTATATTTCGGTAGATTAACTAAATCTTGAGCGGAAAATTCGGGAGAAAATTCTTTCTCTAAAAATTCAGCATCTTCTGCCCCTACTCGAAAAATTGCCATTGTTCCTACGTTGCCAAATACCGCATCCCTCACTTCTTCTTCCATTTGGGAAATATACTGATGACCCAGAGTTAAAGACAACCGATATTTTCTTGCTTCAGATAAAACATTAACAAAGGATTCAGTGGCAAAATTTTGAAATTCATCAACGTAAAGAAAAAAATCTTCTCGTTTTTGTTCCGGAATATCTACCCTGGACATAGCAGCTAATTGTAGTTTAGTTATGAGCAGCGCTCCCAAGAGCCGCGAGCAATCTTCGCCTATTCTGCCTTTGGATAAATCCATAATCAGAATTTTCTTTTCATCCATTATTTTTCTCATATCAATCGTAGAATGAGTTTGGCCTATAATGTTCCTTATTAAGGGAGCTGAAATAAGTTGGCCAATTTTATTTTGAATAGCTGCAGTTGCCTCTACTTCATATCTTTGAGTGTATCTGGCAAATTCCTTTAACCAAAAAGATTTTATAACTGGGTCCTTAATTCTTTCTACGACTTTCTCTCTAAAATCAGGGTCAGCCAATAGTCTGTTAATTGCCAAAAGCGTAGAACCCGGGATTTCCAAAAGAGCTAAAATAGAGTTATTTAAAATATATTCCATTCGAGCGCTCCAAACATCGGGCCAAATTTTCTTAAACACTCCCATTAAACCTCCAGCTACTAAATGTCTATTCTCTGGGCTCACCTCTTCCATGATATTGAAAGCAATAGGATAATTTAAGTCAGCCGGATTAAAATAAACTACATCTTTAATCCTTGCCTGCGGCACAAAATCCAAAAGTCCAGAAGCGGCCTCGCCATGAGGGTCAACAAAACCTACTCCTTCCCCTTTTTGAATGTCCTGAATAGCCATATTCTTTAGCATTTCAGTTTTTCCCATCCCAGTTTTTCCAATAGCATAAAGATGCCGACGTCTATCATCGGTTTTAATTCCAAATTTTCTAAGCTCTCTTCGAAAAGTTGTTCGGCCAAAAAAAGTTATATCTTCTTCCATAGCTTCGTATTTAGATTAGTATTTATTAGTGGTCATTTTATTGGCAACTCTGAGGGAGGACCGCCTTTCTTCATTTCTACTCTTGGCAGAGCTACGGTGGGGGCGACTTCTATCCCTGGGAGATGGTAAATGGTAGCTAATTCTTCAGTATTGAAAATAAAAGTCCCTCCAGGGAAAGGGGAAAAAAAAGTGTCTCTCTTGATGTACCTCTTAAACAATATTCTTTTTTTAAGATAGAGTCTTCTTTGAGTAAAAACATTGGGAGCTTGGACTTTAGTAATTGTTTTAGCCCAAGGCTTAATCCCATTAAGATTCTGGGTGCCAAATTGAGCAAAAAAAGTAATAGGAATAGACTTAGATGGAGGGAAAAAGACACTTCTTTGGGCAAGATAAATAAACCTGATAGTTGTTCTAAAAGCGTTTTTGGAAATTTTTTCTTCAATACCAGAAACTATCTCTCTTTCGCCCGGGGTAAGTCTCATTTCTGGCGGAATTAGAGGTTTTTCTTCTGTTGGCGCGCCGGATGGTTTGCCAGTAACTAAAATTTCAGCCGCTTCTTGAAACATCGGTTTTTGCTTTGGTTTTTCTGGTCTTTTTACCATCTTATCTACGATTTTCCGGCCTCTTTGGACATAATCATCTTCGGCTGGAGTAATGGGAGTAATTAAAATTTGGACCCAGAGCTGTTCTCCTTTTCCTAATCTTGCCATTCCCTCCAACAATGAAGAAAGAGGGTCTATCCTTTTTTCCTCTTTGGGCATATCCGGCCTCTCCTCAAAAAACTTGGGGTAAGTTTTAATAGGATAGGCATCTTCCTTTAAGGGAATATAATCACACCCCCAGCTATCCCAATTTTGGTTAGGGATATTGGGAGGAACATTTTGGGCATAATCCGGAACTTTCAGAATCTCAGCATCGGGATATTGAGAATAAATAGCCGACTCAATTGTTTTTCTCAATGCTTCTGGAATCCTTATAAAAAAATGAGGAATCCCTTCAAGACTGACTATTTCTAAAGAAAACCCAAGTAATACCTTTCCTTCTATCCATTTTTCTTTAAAGTTTGGCGGGTCATATATCCCCCACAAGTCTGCAAAAACATTTTCCATTGCTCGCAGGGGCTTTAGAATTTCTCGGGGAACTTTTATTTCATATACTTGCCATTCTATATTCTTTAACCATTTTGTTTGGATAAATAAAAGGTACCAAGAACGCAGAGGGAAAAAAAGAATTATTGGCGGAAAAACCCACCAAAAAACTTTTAGTAATTCTTTTAAGAATAGAAAATAAGGAGTGAGAAACTCAAGAAAACTTGAAAAAAATTCTAAAATTATTAAAGCTGGTTCTAACATTTATCTTAAAAAATTTAGGCCTCACGAATTTTATACTTTCCCCATTCATCCCTCAAAAACAGTTCTTTGTTCTGAAGATTTAGTAAAATAGTTGATTTCTTTACTAATCTTTGCTGGAAAACAGCTTCAACGACTTCTTCTTTGCTAAGAGAATTTCTTGAGCTTTTTAAAACTTTAAAAATAATATCTTTCACTTGGCCAGGTTCGTATCCCCATTCTTTCAAGGCATAAGTTCCCCGTCCCACCAGAGTAAAATTTGGATTCTTGATTAATTCATTATGAACTGTTTGTTGATGCGCTAATTTTAACCCTGGTTCCCCTGCATTTAATTGTTTATTTAATTCTTCAATTAAGCTGGCAATTTCACTAAAATGTAAAGGTTTTTTCTCTTGTTTAAAAACCAAAAATATCTTATCTTTTATTGTTTTAGGATTTACCTCCGGCCAAGTCTTCAGGCCAAATTTTCCATCCAGAGTTGAAGATATTTCCTTGGAAATTCCCAGGTAAGATAAAAAAATGTTTTCTTTTAATGGAATTTTAGTTCTTTTTTGGATTTCTTTTTGATAAATTGTAAAAAGCTGCCTCAGGGTTAGGGGAATTTGTACTTGTTCAAATTTTTTTACAAACCTTTCACAAATGTCCTTGGCAAAATTTACTGAATTCTTCTCACTAGTTCGAAGGGCATAAAATTTTTCATCCGGAGGGACCCTTTGAAAAGAATTGCTTAAAGTTAAAATGAAATAAACAAAATTTTTTGAAGTCTCTTCAGTTAAACTTTCAAATAATTTATCTTCTCTTTTTAAATTACCATTGTTTCTTAACTCTTTTAAAATTTTAGATTCAAGCTGGCTGAAATCTGGTTTTACTTTTAAATCCTGGATTTTTATTTTTATTTTATTTAAAGCATCCTTTTCAATTTGCCTCACCCTTTCCCTGCTCAGGCTATAATCTCGACCGATAGACTCTAAAGTCTCCGGAGTTTGACTCTCTTCCAAACCAAATCTACGCAGGATAATATCTTTGCTTCTTGGAGAAAAGTTTTCTAAGAGTCTCTCAGAAATTTTTTGAAAACTAGAGGTCATAATTCAGGTTCTTACCTTTAATTTTTATAACATTTTTATAATTACCTGTCAACAAAAATTTCAGGTTCTTGATTGTAGTTTCTGACGAAAATTCAACCAGTAAAACAAAATTGGATTAGCTAAAAATAACGAAGAAAGAGTGCCAATAATTATCCCTGTAATTAAAGTAAGGGCAAAATATTTTAAGGTCTCTTCCCCTAAAATAAAAATAGAAGCAAGAATTAACAAGGTACAGGTACCGGTGCTAATGGAACGCAAAAAAACCTGATTTAAACTCTTGTCTATAAGCAACATAAGAGGAGACCCGCTCTCTTTTCTCAAATTTTCTCTAACCCTGTCAAAAACAATAACCTTATCGTTAATAGTATATCCTAAAATAGTTAAAAGAGCGGTAACAATAGGAATATTAAATTGAAAATTTAAAAACCTGCCTAAAGTTGAAATTACTCCAAGAGTAATTAAGATATCAAAAAATAGGGTTAAAATAGAAATTAAGCCATATTGCCAACCAGAAATTGCCCCAGAAATTTTTGAAAAAGCAATAGTAATATAAATTAATAAAGCAACAAAAGCAATAATGATTAAAATAATTGTTTTTTGAACTAATTCCCGGCTTATTGTTGGGCCAATACTCTCAAAGCCAATTTCCTCTACCTTTGACAATTCATTAAGTTTTGAAATTATTTTTTGGTAAGTTAAATCATCAATTTCTTGAGTTTTAACGGTTAAACCATTTTGACCGGCAGGTTGAAGAATGAACTCTTTTAATTCAAGTTCTCTTAATTTTTTTTCAATTTCCTGATTTTCCGGCCTCTTTTCAAAATTAATCTCAATTATGCTTCCACCAGAAAAGTCAATGCCTAAATTAAGTCCAAATAAAACTAAACAAATAATTGAAGCTAAACTCAGGATTATCGCAATCCCTACAAAAATTTTTGAATATTTTAGAAATGAAATTTTCATAAGTTACCAAAAAAAATTTATTTTTCGAGCCTTAGTTCTGGCAAAAATTTTTAAAAAACTATTGGTAATAAAAATTGCCGCAATCATTCCAATTAAATTACCAATAATCAAAGTAAAGGCAAATCCCTGGATAAAACTTGTCCCAAGCCAAAAAAGGATTAAGCCAACTAAAATTGTGGTAAAGTTTCCATCTCTAATGGCTGGCCAGGCGCGATGAAATCCACCTTCAATTGCTTTTAAATGATTTTCCCCTTGGTTTAATTCCTCTCTCATTCTTGAGAAAATCAAAATATTTGCGTCAACTGCCATACCCAAAGATAGCAAAAATCCGGCAACGCCGGCCAGAGTTAAAGTAACCGGGATTAATTTAAACAAGGCTAAAACAAAAATCAAATAAAATATTAAAGAAAGAGAAGCAAAAAAACCCGGCAAACGGTAAAAAATGAGCATAAATAGAATAATTGCTAAAAAGCCAATTATTCCTGCCTTAACTGTTTTGTCCAAAGATATCTCTCCTAAACTCGGGCCAATTAATTTTTGAGAAATTGGCTGGCCTAAAGGGACAGGCAAAGCTCCCTGATTTAATCTTTGAATAATCATTTTTGCCTGTTCAACGTTCTTTTCACCGGTAATAACTGCTTTTCCTCCGCTAATTTTTTCTTGAACCCGAGGAGCATAAAGGTCTAAATCAGTAATCTTTCCATCACCGTCGGTGTCTATAATTGATTTTCCATCCAAAAAAATAGCTAAAGGTTTGCCAACGTTTTTTTCAGTGATTTCCTCAAAAATCTTTGCTCCCTCACTATCAAATCCAAGTTCAATGATGGGGGCATAAGTGGTCTGGTCAAATCCAAGACTAGTTTTTTCCAAATACCTACCGGTAAGTTGAGTTTTCTTGAAATAAGGGTGTTCAAGAGCTAATTGCCAGTCCTCAATTTGGGAAAGTTCTTCTATGGGTTTCCCCGACACTTCTTCTATTTTGGCTAAAATTTTCTCTGTTTCCTCTTCCGGCCTTAGCTCCAAAAATTCTAACCAAGGAGTCTGACCAATCCAATTAATAGCATCTTCAATGCTTTTCACTCCCGGCAGCTCAACTATTAACCTATCTCCTCTGTATATTAAAACTTGAGGCTCAGTGGCTCCATAAATGTTAACTCTCCTCTCAATAATATCCCTTAGTCCCTCCATGGCTTTAGTTTTTTCTTTTTCTTCAATGTTGCTTAAATCCGCTTGATATTCTAAACGAACCCCTCCTTTTAAATCTAACCCTAATCTAAATGGTTTCTCTGAAAATTGGGATAGTTTCCAGCTAAAATTTTGGTTTAGAAAATCAACACCCTGATTAAGATATTTGGGATAACAAAAAAAGCCAGCAAAAATTGCCAAAATAATTATAAAAGCGCAGATTAAATTCTCTTTAGGCATTTTCTTATTATAATATCAAATGGGCTTATTGGTCAAATAATTAGCCATACTTTGGCCAGCAGCATTTCTTATATTTCATTGGTTTACCGGTTCTTGGATTAATTTTTCCGCAAGGACAAGGGTCATTTCTTCCAGGTTTGGATTTTAAAGGATGACTGCTGATAGAAGTAGTTGATTGATATTGGCTGGATTGAGAAAAATCAGTTGTATCGCTATGAGCTGGCTCTGCGGTTTTAAGCTGAACTTTGAAAATAGCATGAGCCAGGTTTTCTTCAAATGTTTTAAGTAATCTTTGAAACATTTTATGCCCTTCGTTTTTATATTCCACTAACGGATCTCTTTGGCCATAAGCTCGAAGCTTTACCGAATCTCTTAAACTTTCCATATTCTCTAAGTGTTCTATCCAAAGCATATCTAAAATTCTTAAGCTAAAAACTTTTTCAACCTGACGCATATTCTCTGGTCCCGCCTCTTTCTCTTTTTTTATATAATCCTCTTCAGAATATCCTTGTTTTTTCACTATCTCTAAAATTTTCGCTTTTCGCTCTTCGCTTTTCGCTTCTATTATTGCCCTTCTTTTTTTATAAAAAACTTCTCGATGTTTATTCAAAACATCGTCATATTCCAAAAGATGCTTTCTGGCATCAAAATTCATCCCCTCAACTTTGCTTTGAGCAGATTCAATGGATTGAGTAATAATTTTATTTTCAATTGGAAAATCTTCAGGGAATTTAAATCTTTCCATCAAACTCTTTAATCTTTCTCCTCCAAAAACCCTCATTAAATCCTCATCTAAGGAAACAAAAAATTGGGAAGAGCCAGGATCTCCTTGCCGTCCTGCCCTTCCCCGAAGTTGATTATCAATGCGTCTGGCTTCATGCCGTTCTGTGCCAATTACATAGAAACCACCGAGTTCTTTAATTTTTTGAGCCTCTTTTGGCTCTGAAGGGTTGCCTCCTAAAATTATATCCACTCCGCGACCTGCCATATTAGTAGCAATGGTCACTGCTCCGAGTCTACCCGCCTGGGCAATAATCTCACCTTCTTTTTCATGATGTTTAGCATTTAAAATCTGGCAAGGAATTCCTTCTCTTTGCAGTAGTCTTCCTAAATATTCATTTTTCTCGATAGAGGTTGTGCCCACTAACATAGGCCGTCCTGATTTATGCCCTTTTTTGATTTCCTCAACTACTGCCTTAAATTTTCCTGATTCTGATTTATAAACTTTATCGGGAAGGTTTTCTCTTATCAATGGTTTGTTGGTTGGCACCAGAATCACTTCCTCGCCATAGACTTTATCAAACTCTTCGGCTGAAGTCTCTGCGGTTCCAGTCATACCGGCTAATTTTTCGTACATCCGAAAATAATTTTGGAAGGTAATAGTAGCCAAAGTCATTGATTCTGGCTGAACCATTACTCTCTCTTTTGCTTCTATGGCCTGATGGAGACCTCCTGACCAACGACGACCAGGCATTAATCTGCCGGTAAACTGGTCAACAATAACCACCTTGCCATCTTTAACTACATAATCTCTATCTCTGGCAAAAAGAGGGAGTCCTGTGGCGGGATTAATCGCCTGGGCTCTCAAAGCTTGTTCTAAATGATGTAAATATTTAATTCCTTTTTCTTCATAAATATTCCCTGCCCCTAAAATTTTTTCTATTTTATTTATTCCATCCTCGGTTAAAGTGACTGCTCTCATTTTCTCGTCAATTTCATAATCTGTTTTAGGGTTTAGTTTTGGAATAATTTGGGCAAATTCTTTATACCACTTCGAGGATTCAGTTTCAGGAGCAGAGATAATTAAAGGGGTTCTGGCTTCATCAATTAAAATTGAGTCCACTTCATCTACAATGACAAATTTTAACCCTCTCTGGACCTGTTGATTTAAATCATAAACCATATTATCTCTCAAATAGTCAAATCCAAACTCATTATTGGTGCCATAGGTTATATCAGCAAAATAGGCTTCCTGCCGTAAGCAGGGTTTTAAAAAATCTTCAACCACATAAAAACTCCCCAATTCATCCCTCATTTTTTCTTTTTCCTCGGCAGGTTTTTTGTAATCAGGCTCATACAAAAAAGATTGTTCATGGTTTAAGCAACCAACTGTTAACCCCAGGGCATGATAAATCTGACCCATCCAGACGGTATCTCTTCTGGCTAAATAATCATTAACTGTAACCAAATGAGCTCCCTTTCCCTCTAAAGCGTTTAAGTATAAAGCTAAAGTCGCAGCTAAAGTTTTTCCTTCACCTGTTACCATTTGGGCAATTTTCCCCTGATGCAAGACAATTCCTCCAATCAGCTGGCAATCAAAATGCCTTTGACCTAAAGTCTTTTTAGCTGCCTCCCTAACTAAAGCAAATGCTTCTGGCAATATATTGTCCAGAGTTTCGCCCCTTTTTAATCGTTCCTTTAGTTCGGCAGTTTTTTCTTTTAACCCCGCCTCTTTCCCGAAAAAAGGAAGGGCCTCAAACTCAGGTTCAAAGCTGTTTATTTTTTCAACTAAAGGCTGAATCTGCTTTAGATATTTTTCATTAGCGCCGCCGAAAATTTTAGTTATTATTGACACCTTGTAGGAGAATTTTGAACGAAAAATTTGTTCGAAATTTTCGATTAGCCCTTTCGGGGCTATTCAAAATTCCCTACAGGGTAGCCCCGTAGAGAATTTCGAATGGAATTTTTCAATTCAAAAATTCTTTTAATCTTATTTTTAAAAATCTATGGCCCTGAGAAGTTTTAAGATATTCTTCTCTTCTTTGAGCATCCGCCTTATTAAGACAAACTTCGGCATAAATAGGGCTACATGGAAGCCTTGATTTTGTAGAAAAATTCGTCTTGGCATTATGTTCTTCTAATCTTTTCTTTAGATTTTGGGTATAACCAATATAAAAATCACCATCCTTCTCACTCTGTAAAACATAGACATAGTGCCAATTCGAAATTCTTCTACGAGGCATGTTGCCTCCTTATTGTATAGCTTTTAGGAGCTTAATTCAAATTATAAGGAATGCCGAGGTTTGACCTCGGTTACCTCAATTCCTTCTTTTTTAAACCTTCCTAAAATTTTTTGAAATATATTTTTGTCCTTAGCAATATCCTCCATTAACAAAATCCCTTTATTTCTAATTTTATTTTCAAAAATAAATTGAGTAACAATTGCCGGCGCCAGTCCTGTTATCTTTTGTATTGAATTTAATCTCTCCCCTTTTTTGGAAAAACTTTTAATCTGCCAGATAATTTTTCTTCCCGCAGCCAGAACTTTAATTTCAGCTAAAGTTAAGTTATCTTCTTTTTTTGATTCTAAGATTTTTTTAGTTTTTGATAAATTTTCTTTTTCTAAAAACCCGTAATTATTTAGATATTGAAAAAACCAAAAAAAACCAAAAGGCCTTATAATTCTAAATTTAAAATTTTTAATTTCATAATTTTTAGCAAAATATTCAAGTTCACTTTCAGCAAAATAAGTTTCTGCTTCAATTCCAGAAAAAATCTCTTTTTGATAACCGGCGAAGGGAGGAAATTTTACCTTCTTGCCAGAAATTATCTGCCAGGAAGGAATTCTATGTTCTAAAATTAAATCTTCAAAGCACCACAAAAAAGGGAAAAAGAATTTTTTAGAAGACAGAGTTCCAGCTTTAACTTCAATTTCTTTTACATTTTTTTGCTTTGAAAGTTCATAGCCCAAAATCAAATTTACTAATCCCGGGCAAAAACCACATCCAGGAATAACTATAATTCCTCTTTTTTCTATTTCTTTTTTCTTCTTTAAATAAAATTCTGGCTCTAAATCAGTTAAATCTATTAAATTTTTTTTATATTTTAGGGCTAATTTTAAACTTTCTTCTCCTATTTCTCCTGCTAATGCCCCAATTAAAATATCAAAGTTTTTAACTTGTTTTTCATTCGAAAAAAAAGCAATTTTTGAAATTGCCTTATTTTTTTTAAGATAATAATTGATAGCTTTGGCAACTCTTCCTTTTCCTAAAATTAAAACTCTCATTTTAATTCAACTTAAATTTTTTTGGGAGAATCAAAGCCGCTTTATGAATTTCAGGAGAATAATATCTAAATTTATATTTTTTTTGAATTTTTTTAAATCTTCTTTCTATCCTCTTAAAATCTACCTTAGTTAAATCTATCTTTTTTGAAGCTCCCAAAAAACAATATTCTCCGCAATGATAAGAAGGCATACAGAATCTAAAAATTGAAACCAGAGGAAAAACCTTTTTTAACTTTTTAAAGGTTCCCTTTATAATGTTATCGAAATCCAAAAAAGAAGCGCCCAGGGTAATCATTATCCCATCTCTTCTTAAACTATTAAAGATGTTTTTATAAAAATTTAAAGAATAAAGAGGAAAGGCGATATTCTCTTGGAAAGGATTGGTAGAATCAATAATGACAATATCATAAAAATTTTTGGCTCTTTTGATAAATTTTTCTCCTGATAAATTAAAAATTCTTACTCTCTTGTCGGAAAAAGAGTCCTGGCAAACAAAACGAAGATATTTTTTAGAAATTTCTATTATTTCTTTATCAATTTCCACTAAATCTACTTGCGAAACCTTATGCTTCAAAACCTCTCTCAAAACGCCTCCATCTCCGCCGCCGATGATTAAAATATTTTTAGGATTTGAATGAGAGAATAAAATCGGGTGAGTGAGCATTTCATGATAAATAAATTCATCCTGTTCGGTAAGTTGAATCACATTATTTAAGCAAAAAACTCTTCCATAAAGAAGATTATTAAAAACTAAAACTTTTTGGAAAGGGGTCTTTCCTTGAAAAATTAATTTATCAATCAAAAAACAATGCTTGAGCTTGCCGAGCCTTTTCCCCGGCACTGTCCCCTCACAGAACCACTTCTCAGAGATAGGCATAGATTGGCTTTTTAAATTTCACTCTTTTGGTTTTTTCTGGAAGATAGTCAAAGACATATAAAGATGCCCCTAACTTAGGAGATTTTTTAATAACCTCCTTATCAATCATCAGGGAAAGCCTTCTTAGAATCTCTTTATCTTCCCTGTAGAGTTCAATATAGGGATAATAAATTTTATTGGTAATCAACTCTTTAATAATTAAATTATTTTCGCTAAAGAAATTTTGTAAAAATAAAAATCTATTTCCAATGGACTCGTCCCCTACTTCTAAAAATCCAAATCCTCCATCTTTTCCTAATTGATTTTTACCAAACTGAACAAACTGCTTTATTCCAACTTCGGTATAAACAGGATTGGTTAAAAAACCAATAAATCCCGTACTGGACTTGCCCTGATGCGGAACTAAAAATTTTTGTTTTCGAATGTCTGCTTTTCTGGTTTCTATTTTCAAATTAAATTTTTTAGCCAAAAAATCTATACAACTTAAAAGTTGCTCATCGGCATCAATCACTAAACTTTCTACATTAGGGTCTGTAATTGCCAAAATTACTGAAATAAAATCATCATCGCCTACAAACAAAAATTTTCCATTCAAGGGCAAATAATCTAAGAGCTTTTTGACCACAAAAATCGCTGAGCCTTGAGAAATTGGCATTTGGTCCCATTTCGCTTTTACCTTAAAATCCTGATTTCTTTTAAATAAATTAACAATCAAATCCTCTTCTTTTATTTTAAGTTCTAATTTTTTCTCCAGTTTTTCTTTTATTTCTTTCTCGCTTCGGGGCTTGGGAATTATTTTCAGCAATTCTTTTTTAAAAATAGATACCTCTCCGTTCTTTTTAATTTTAATTATTTTTTCTTTCTCTAAAAATTTTAAATAACGCCATAAATCCCAATCTTCCAGAGAGGTTTTAACAATAAAGTCAAAAACATTCTTGGAATAAATTGTAGTTTTTACATTATAAAGAAAGGTTAAAAAAGAGACCCTATAAAAGTTTTTATAAAATTTCTTTAGAGTCCTTTTTGATAATTTTAGTTCTTCAAGGCTAGTAGAATATTTTTGAGCATCTAAAATAAAATAGGACTCCCCAAAATCTAAAAATTTTTTATATAGAGCCCTTAAAAATTTTTCCATAACTAAATTATTCCTCTTTGTACTCTTTTAATTTTAATTTTTTGAGGCTGAAATTCTTTTTTTAGAAAATCTAAAGCCATCTCTGGCATAGCTTTGTCGCCACAGGTGTAAATGTCAACCGCTACGAAATTCTTCTCTGGCCAGGTGTGAATGGAAATATGGCTTTCTTCCAATAAAATAACCCCAGTTATGCCCTGAGGTTCAAATTTATGTATAGCGATTTCCAAAGGAAGACAATTTGCTTTTTTAACTGCTCCAATTAGAATTTGTTTAATCTCTTTTTCTTTCTCAATAATTTTTCCATACCAAAAATCGGCAATTAAGTGAATGCCTACTTGAGTATTCTTTTTGTTTTGTGAATCTATGACCCATTGAATGGATCCCTTTGTTTTTTGAACCATATTACTTCAGCCACCTTCTCAACATTTTCTCTATTGAGAAAAACAAAGAGATGAAACAAAAAGGCGACTGTCAATTTTAATCTTTATTATCCTTCTTCTATAATTCTTCCTTTTTTGGGCATTTTCGCAGAGGGAGAAAGTTTCAATTCTTTTTTCCCCGCTCTCTGATTTCTTTTTATTTTTGAAAAATTTTTATTTTTATATTTTTTAATTTGCTCTTGAAGTTCATCTTCCACTTCCACAATCGCTAATCTCAAATCTTTTCTTTCGGCTTCCGCTCTTAAAACTTCCCCGGGAAAAACTAACTGAACCTCGGCTCGAAAAACTTTTCCTTTTCTGTGATGTTCTGTGGTTCTCCCAATTTCTATTTCGGCTCTAATGGGCGCCTTCCCAAATTTTTCCAACCCTCCAATTTTTTCTTCAATAAAAATTCTCAAGGCTTGATTCAGCGATATTCCTTTAGTTTTTATGATAATCTGCATTTTCCTGGAAGTTTAACACAAACATCTAAAAAAAGCAACCTCTCTATCTATGACTATAAGAGGGGTTGCAACTTGAAGAAAAAAAGGAGTTTATCTTTTTTTCTTTTTGCTGGCGATTTTCTTTTTTCCTCCTTTTTTCTTTTTGCTGGTTTTTTTCTTAGCCATTTTTTTAACTCTCTTTTCGATTTTTAATTTTCTCTTAGCAAATGTAGCCGACCTTTTATTTACATCTTTTTTCTTTCTATCTCTATTTTTTACCATTGAAAATATTTGTCAACCTGTGGAGAAATAATTTTTGCAATTTAATCTTAAATATGTAACGACGTCGGACATCGTTACATTTCGTTTTTTATTCAAGAATTTGAATTTCTTCTTCTAAATTAACTTTAAATTTATTTTTTACTTTTTGTTTTATTAAATTTATTAATTTTATCACATCCTTTGCTTTTCCTTGGGTGGCGGGCGGGTGGCGTCCTAAATTTAAAATAAAATTTGCGTGTTTTTCAGAAATTTTCACTCCTCCGATTTTTTTTCCTTTCAAACCGCACTTTTCAATTAATTCCCCGGCAGAAAAACCAGGAGGATTTTTAAAAATACTCCCTGCTGATGGAAAATTCAAGGGCTGAGTTTTTTTTCTCTGTTCTAAATTCTTTTTAATTTTACTTTCTATTACTTTTTTATTTCCCTTTTTTAACTGAAGTATTGCCGAAAGAATAATTAGGTTTTTTTTATGTTTAAAGATACTGTCCTTATAACTAAACTCACAATCTCTGTTTTTAATTTTTAGAAGTCGGATTTCCGAAGGAAATCCGACTTCCCCATATTCAACTTCTTTTACAACATCTTTCATTGATCTCCCAAACGCCCCCGCATTCCCGTAAATTGCCCCTCCGACTGTTCCTGGAATCCCCACCGCCCATTCTAGCCCGGTTAATCCTTTTTTTGCTGCTTCATTTATTATCAAAGTTAATGGTGTTCCTGCTTCAGCAAAAATTTTAGAATTTAGAATATAGAATTTAGAATTTAGAATTTTAATTACTAATCCGTCGAATCCTTTATCCGAAACCAGCAAATTACTTCCTCCTCCTAAAATAAAAAAGGGCAATTTTAATTCTTTTGCCTTTTTAATAGCTTCTATCAAATCTTCTTTATTTTTTGCCACAAAAAAATATTTAACCGGACCTCCAATTTTAAAAGTAGTATAATTTTTTAAAGAGATATTTCGTTTTAGTCCCGGCAATTCCTTTTTTAATTTCTGAGATATTTTTCTTTTCATTCTACATCCTAAATTCTACATTCTAAATTCTAAAATTAAAAGGGCCGAGGGAGTCAACTCCAATTCTAATGTTTTAAGTGAGTGCTATCCCCTCGACCCAATTCTATTATACTACTTCTAATAAAAAACAACAGGCTTTGCTCGAGGAAAGCCTGTTGACAACATAGAACAGAGTAGATATTTCTATCTTTTCGCACTCACTTGAGACTATTTTAGCAAATTAAAAGTTAAATGTCAATAGCTATTTGCCTTTGAGAATATCATTAAGTTTATCACGGCTGGAAGAACCAATAAAACCGGTAGGCGCGCTTAGCCCTAAAGGAGTTAAAACTCCGGAAGCGTATTTTTGCTGAAATTTTTTGGCGCCGGCTAAGGTGACGGAACCAAAATAAGTAGTTTCATTTCCGGGAGAACCGGGACCGCTATTGGCCAATTTAGTTTCTGGAGCTGAATTTAAAACAATCTGAAGGTATTTTACATCTGGCAGGTTCATTCCTAATTTTAGATTGGTCTGGAAACTAAAGTTATCAGGGATACCCTCAAAAGAAACTTCAGCAGCAGATGGTTGTTCTTTTTTTTGTTGAAGATAAATAATGAGTTTTAAAATAGTTGATATTAATTCTTCCCTGCTCATTTGAGAAAGGGGTTTTTCTAAAGTAAAAGGCGCTGATGAAACAGGGACTGCTTCTTCCTCTTCTGGAACTTCTTCTTCTGGAACTTCTTCCTCTTCATCTTCAGATAAGACTTCGCCTTCAGCTAAAGTGGTGAAGGTCTTGTCAGTTGAACATGAAGAACAACTTATATTTCCTGAACTATCTTTGGATTTGAGCTGATAGTGATAAGTGGTTGAAGGAGTCAGACCGGTTATGGTTAAAGAATGGGAAGCAACATAAGAAGTTGTTTTCTTTTCTAAACCATAATTTGTGCTCGTGCCATAAACTACCCAAGAGGTAGAGCCTTCATTGGTCTTCCAGGTGATGGTAGCTGAATTTTTGGCAGGCACAACGTTTATTTCGCTGATTGCCGGTGGGGTGGTATCAGTTGCACTGCCGCCAGAACTCTGATTACCGCCGCTGCTTTGATTAAGGGAAGCAGTGAAGGTTAAATCTTTCCTCATTACTTCGCCAGCGGCAAAGGTTTCAACTTGGGCAGATGTGATTTCATTTCCATTGTTATAACCTGAAATAATTGCCCGGAAATTAATAGTGCCGCTTTCTACAACTAAAAGCCGATTTTCAGCCGGATTAGCAGTAGCGATATCATTTGTTCCATAAAGCCCGGCAGTGGTAGTGGTAATCTCTTCCTGGTCTATTCTTGCGCTTTGGCTATTGTAAGCTCTAATTTTTGTTCCAACTGGAATATTTGCTCCATTTATCGTCGCTTGACCATAAAAAGCCATTGGCAAAACCAGAGTTTGAGCCAAAACAAAAACAGGTAGAACTAAAAAAGAGATAAATAAAATTAGGGAAATAATTTTTTTCATATTTTATCAAACATAGAGGATCCCAAAAGAAAATTCTCTCGGGATCCTCTGAAAAACACTCTTTCTAACTTTAGTCCGGAGAACCTATTTTCTGATAACCTCCCAAGGGAGTAACTGTAGTGAAAATCAGATAACCTCTGGTTTCTCTTGGATTAATTATCTTGCCAGGCGCGCCGTCTTCTCTCGCTCTCAATATTTCACCGCTGTCGGAAAAGACAACCGAACCGTCATTGGCGTTAGCAGTGTAGTCAA
>Ga0210049_1001087_pt1 | contig 24929 bp, 24 predicted proteins | sample CryGeyCG2014_300_2_FD_183964 | JGI IMG/M metagenome (GOLD analysis project Ga0210049, IMG submission 183964) | Groundwater microbial communities from aquifer - Crystal Geyser CG06_land_8/20/14_3.00 (SPAdes) (version 2) | ecosystem: Environmental > Aquatic > Deep subsurface > Groundwater | place... | reverse complement strand
ATCTCTGGAAAAGTAATGTAATACTCATAAAATCTTCTGAGACCGCTGAAGACACTAAGAGCAAACTCAACCCCTTGCTCGTCACATACACGCTTAAGCAGCCTTTCCCCTTCTCCAACAGATAAAATCTCTAACCTAAACGAAACCCTTCCAAGACTATTCAACGGACGCTCTAAAGCTATGATCTCCAACAGTTGAGAAGCGTCAACAAGTTCGCATCGCCGCCAACCTTTAGACACTACTCCGCGATCATACAAAAAATTAACGACTTCATTCGTCCAACCGTAAGCAACTTCTGTTTCAGACGAGATCGTAAGTTGATTTGTTCTCTTGTGACCTAACAGGTATTTAATCACCTTGTAAGCTTTTGGTGAAGTTAACTTCATCAGCTATCACCATCGCAGACACTTTTCCAGAAATAATCAGCCTTTGAACATATAATACCTTCGGTAATCACCGATACTATCGGCAAGTACCGATAGTAAAATCTCGATCAACTGATTAAAAACCTTTTTTAGCCTAAACCTTTCATTGGACAGCTCTTTAACCAGATTCCAGCCTTAGCGCATGAAACAAAAAAAGATGTAGACTCTTTGTTTGACTTCACGGTCTTTCAGCGATGAACGCTATCTTGACGTTGGCCTTGTAGGAAGCGATCTTGTTTTTCTCAACCTTCGCGGTCCAGCCGACGACATCCATTCCAACGATGGTTCTCACCGTTTTAGCAGCCTCCATTAAAGCGTTTTCAGCGGCCTCTTTCCACCCTTCATTGGAAGAACCGACGAGCTCTATAATCTTCACAACAGTCACACATTCACCTCCTTAAACAATTCACACAGATAAGAATGAAAAAACAGCTTTATTTATCATTTTGGTTGCAAGAGAGAGACACTTAAATCTCGCGCCAGTATGGCAGAGACTTGTTAATAAAACGTGATCCATAAGCATAATAAGATTAAAAGGAAGAATCGCCAAATGAAGATGGACTGGAGGATCTTTCAATGAGTGAAATCTCCGATATTAAAGAAGCATGGTCTCACTTTCGAGATTTTCAACATGTATTCCTAGCAACCGTGGAAGGCGATCATCCCAGAGTCAGACCTGTAACACTTGTTTATTTCGAAAATAGATTTTGGATTACAACGGGCACAAAAAGCGCAAAGGTTAAACAAATAAAGAACAAACCAAAGGTGGAATTTTGCTTACTATTCAAAGAGAAGGACATGGATTGTTGTTTGAGAGTTGCAGGACTAGCAAAGATAATTAGAGATAGAGAGACGAAGGCAAAGATAGCTAGACACTGTGACTTTTTCAGCAAACGTTGGAAAGACATAGACGACCCCGACTATACTCTACTGGAAATGTGCCCCACAGAAATCGAACACGTAACACCGAAAAAAACCACCCACACGAAAATATAGCGCACCCACGAAAGTTACAATCAGGTCTGACAAGACTATCCAAAAAGAATCCCGAGAAATTGTCATCCAACAAATACCGCGCACGCATATCATAATGTGTATTCTCTTCCATATTTTATCGTCTGAACGTTTCTGCTTATCTTCTTGAACAAATGCTGGTTTTCCGTGTGTATCGGAAAAATTCTCTTCGGCTTAATGTACTTGATTAAACTCGTTATTTGCTGTCTGTTCATGTGTCCAGAAGCATGAAGTTGATGAAACCGCATCCTGAAGTGATCCAACCAGTTATGCATAACCTCATCTTCAATGTCCTCTTCACTAAACGGCTCACTCATACTATGAATAAAATGACTGCCTAGATCTGGCTTAATGTCGATTAATTCTGCAAACTGGTAGAAATCCAAGTCCATAACCAGCTTGCCCTGGTTTTCATGCACAAACTCATACGTCACCATTTTATCCATGAACGGTCGCTCCCAAACATAATAGTCCTTTTCCTCGAACCCTCCAGACCTTTTCCGCTTATAATAAACCAAAATATCCTCATCCTTCAACGGGTCAGGGAGATCCAGACGTTTGTCCTCCACAAGTTTCATTAGTAAATAAGCGGTTTTCGGAGAAACCACAATTTTTCTACCATTATTTCGAGCCACATTATAAAAGCTTCTAAACCTGTCCATATCCCGGCTGTAACGAGTAACAAACACAATCTTACCGGTTGAAGAAACCACTTTGTCGCTTAACCGTTCAACCTGCTCTTCAGAATAATTCTTTCGCTTCTCCTCCTCAACCATCCGCGTACCTTCACAAATCATAGCCACAGGCTCACACTCCCGCGCTCTCTCAGCAAACTCCTCAGTCATATCCCGCCTAGGACCATGACTCCTGAGATCCCCAGTATACACAATCACGCCTTCAGACGTATGAATCAAAAACCCGTAAGCAGCAGGAATCGAATGGTCAACATGAACAGGCTCCACCACCAACCCCCCAACCTTAACCTTGTCTCCAGTTCGAAACGTCCGAAACACATGCTCCCCATAACTACAAAAACCACTGGTCTTCTCCATCGCCTCCAAAAACAACCGGGTACCCACACCAAGAAACACCGGAATCTCCCGATCCAAAAACTGAATATGATTCACATGATCAAAATGAGCATGAGACAAAAACACCCCATCAAACCCCGGCTTCACAGGAGAAACATCCGTAAACCGCAACTGCCCCTCCGCATACAAACCCTCCAACTCCGGCAGCAAACCAAACTCAAAATAATCCCCCAAACCATTAATCGCCCTAGGCGAAAGCCAACCAGTAAAAAAATTACACCCCATACTGAAAGACTGCCCAAAATCCAAGAAAACCCTCACATCGCCATCTTCCAACAAAACCTTGTTACCACCAATCTCATCTACTCCACCATAAAACGTTAAACTCACCATCTCTGACAACCCACACCAATTCTCTTCTAATCACATGTTTAAGACTATTGGAACAACAGTTTAACTGTTGCGCGCGGGCGAGTTAAATAATTGGTGTAAAATGGTTTTTATTCTTCTTTTGCCTATTTACGGTTGCTATGGACTTATTTGACAGGCGAATATTAGCAGTACTGAAGGATGGTGAGCCCAAGGAGTTCAAGGAGCTCCTGCAGGAGGTAAAGTTCTCACACAACACCTTGAGGCTTCATCTTTCAAGATTGGAACGTCAAGGTTTCGTTGTGAAGGCGAAGAAGCCCAAGAAAGATTGTGGAAGGCCCTGTTTCACTTACTCCTTGCCTCCGAAGCTTAGACGTAGGGTCGATCTAACCCTGACAGAGCCTTATACCACGATTGTCAGCCTGACCTTTCAGAAGTTACGACACCTCTGCAGGTTCGAGAAAGGCCGATACTGCAAGAAAACAAGGAAACGGTGTGAAGCCCAGAACTGCCCCCAAATCCTAAAAGGGGAATAAACACCATTTTTAACCATTTATTTAATTCCCCCGCGCGCGAGTTTTCATGTAGATTCAGTTAGGGAGAGTATGTCTAGTTCTTATTCCTGTTTTTGTGGGTTAAGCGATGCAAAATGGTTCTCAAGCTCATATTTATCCAAAGCAGGATCCTTGACTAAGCGTGCTTCTATTTCCTCCACAAATTCCTGCGTGAAACCAGTTGGAATTGTAATATCCTGATCAGTAATATCAAGTGGCAGCGGCAAACCAGTCGCCTTATTCACAGACGCATTGAAAAAAGCTAAGATGGAGTCTAACTCGAAGTTGATAGGTGTTTCCAAACAGAAAGGTGGTGCCGGATACGTGCAACGCACATAATGACGTGCAGTCCGGAAAATATCCTCAGGGTTACATAAGAGATCCCGCCTTGCACCACGATCAACATCCCCTTTACATGCTTTTAAAATCGACTCTATACTCCTCTGAGGATCTACAGCGTACCTATGGTAAGCAAGCGCCAGCCTAGTGTAATAGGTGAACCGAACAGGATCCCCAAAAGCAGTTTCATACGAGAACCATTCCCCCTTCTTGATAAGGGATGAAAGAATTTCCTTGTCATTTCGATTCAGACGCAAGCTGTCATTCCCGTTTTTGTATATCATCCACCCGTCAATAGCTGACGTTTGAACCCTCTTAATGATCCCTACAACTTTTCTGCTTTCAAGCAATTTAATTGAAATATCACGGATATGCTTTACCAGTTCAGCTCCATCTTCAAATCTTTCATTTGGCACTTCTTGATTATGCACTATGCGGCAACGCGGTCTAAATCCGAAGAAGCTTCCATCAATAATCAACAAATCAACATTCTTCTCCAAACAAGACAACGCGATCTCACGCTCAAGCCCAGTAGTTAACAACGACAGCAATTTCTTACTAACTTCCGGATCGCCTATTTGAAAATCAGAAAAATGGCCGCTGAAATACTCCTCTTCAACAAGCTCCATACCCTGAAAGATATGGTAGGTCGCACCATAAGTTCCAAAACGCCCTCCAATTCTCTCACTCATGACAGGAGAATCAGAGCCATCAACAACAGCAATTCGCCAATCCTCCCATTCATCATTCTCCGGTATCCTTTCAAATTCCAAGAGTTTACTAAGACTGCCCAGCTTTTGTTTATCTTCGACAAGCTTTGCCTTTATGAGCTCAGCCTGCTTCTCAGCCAGTTCAAAAAACTGATATTGCATTTGAGAAGGAATCTTAACCCACTCAGGAAACTGCTCAATCGCCCCACTCATTTTTTTTCGCCTGACCCCATCATTTATCTGACTCAGCAATATCAAAATGGATTAACAAAGGAATTGGTGAAGGATTCATCTTACCTGTTACGTAAAAATCCCCTACAGGCATAAGTATTAGATATTTTGGATCAATGTCTGCTTGACCTAACAGCTTCATAGATTCATCGAAATCCAAAGGGTTAATTTTCCCAATAAACTGAGTGTTCAAGTTCCGACGGATTGCCGCGTTTATTCCGATCTCACCAGCAATTCCCTGGCTGAGGAGAACAACAGACAGATTGTAACTTCGACCTAGAGCACACAAATCGGAAATCAGCTCCATTGTTCGTGTTTCAATTCCCTTGGGCTTGAAAGGACAATACTGTGGGCCCTCATCTATTATGACAGCTAAATTAAGCCGCTCCTTCCCCCCCATCAGCTTGCAGAGATGCTTGGCTATTGATAGAAATGTTGAAAGTTTCTGCTGTTTACCGCCTTTGCTTAGATCGATTACAACTGTATCATGCTGCTTCACAGCTTCCACGATTTCCGCTGGCGCCATCTTCCCCATAACATTCTTCAACTCTTCACTAGACATCTTCTCAAGGTTCTTCTCAAATCTCCGCACATAATTCCTACCCCAATAACTCACTGCACCTGTTCTATCCATGTTTTCACTCTCAATCTCCGATCTAACCCTAGCTTGTAGGTGACCGCGAAGCTGTTCAGGGTCATCGAAATTTCTCCAGCTGCCTTCATAAATCACTGTTTCCAAAGCTGCTCTTATCGGATTTCTTTCAAGCATATTACCTGCGTAGTACCCGAAGTAATCCATGGACGAGCACAAATACTCTATCACCACATCATTATCCAGTCCCAAATCTGATATTTCAAACGAGCTGGAAAAGAAGGGAGCATAGTCTGATCCTTTCCAATCAAAGATTAAAATTTTGTATCCAGCTGACCTGATAAACGGCAGAATCTCATATCGAGTTAAGAGAGATTTGCCTGCTCCAGTTGCCGCAAAAACACCTATGTGATAGCATACAAATTGAGGATTCATTGGAACCCGCCAACTGGGATGACCCTTATAGTATCCAATAGTATTGGAAGTTGAGCCTAAGATTTTCATTGGATCATCATTTTCCTCAAAGATCTGAACGTCCGACGAAGGAGCTATTAACATTTTATTCTCCTTCAACACGCTGTCTGACACTTCACCGACAACGCTGAGACCAAAAGCATAGAATTCTTTGGCGTTTGACGGGTGACGACCGATACGAGCATAGGCTACTCCTGGAGAGTAACTGCCTGTCCGCAGATTCTCGTTGCTCCCTAAACCACCTCGGCACACAGCCATTATTTCATTACCGTTCCTGTTGCGAATAACCACCAAGTCTTCAGCTTTTACCTGCCGTTCTTCGCCTTCAGCAAGAATGACAGATGCTTCCATCACACTTGAACCGCTGGCGACAATACCTGCCTTTCTCATTTTCTTCCCCACACATTATTATGAAACTGCTTTAATAAATGAAACCAAGCAGGCAAAAACTGAATACGAGAGACATCAAAATAAGCCCACAATTTTCGCAGCAATAATATCCTCAATTCGGAGTAGCTCCTGCAAAATCTGTCAGGAATACCGAGAACATCAATTTTCTCTCACGCTGGACAATCTATCCTTGAAATTTACGCACAGGCGTATGAGATGTGCAGAAGTTTACAAGTCGCTTAACATCCTACCCATTTCAAGTCATGCTATTTGATGTTTTCTGGTAAATATTGCCTTTTCTTTTTAACCTCAATGTTCAAAACTTCTTATAATGTTATTCTCACTATGTAATACTTGATATTGATGAGACGAAGAAAGTCTGGTGTAGAGAACCTTTTGTTTCCACGTCCGAGGAGATTTTAGTCGTTTTGTTAGATGATGAACTCTGCTGTGGACTGTTGGCTGAACGTGTGGGAATAACTGAGCAGCATTTAAGCTGGCTATTGCCAAGGCTGGAGGATTACCAGCTCATTTATAGCAATATCCGAAGATGAAGAGAATAAACCGTTTGACACCTAAGGGCAGACTTTTGGCTTTGTGTAAACTGCAGAAAAGAAATTTCAGAAGAGGAAATAGCGTATTGTGATATGTACGGAGCGCCTCTCTGCAAAGAATGTGGAGCCACCGGGTTATGCTTCAACTGCACGGAACTTTGGACAACTGAAATAGACGTAGAAGACATGGAAGCAGAAGAAGAAATCTAACGTTCATTTGCCCCTCCCGATCATAACATGTATTCTTACCGCATTTATTCGCACCCGCGTAGAAACCAGAGTCAATAGTCATCGAATGTTGTGCCTAAATTAATGTTCTCTATTCACTAGCGCGCGAAACAGGTTTAAGAAAGCCTTTCGCTTGAATTTATATATTTTCACCGAACGGTATAAATACTTCAACTGTTACATGTGCTGTAGATAGTGGTACGTATGCCAATTACCGAAGAAGTCGTCAGAGATCGATTCCTTGAGAGCTTAGTAAAGATGCTTTCGAATATGGAACTTCTTGAGAGTGTCCGCGAGTATAAAGTAAATTCTGACAAGGCAGATCTGTTGTTGAGGGTTCGGATAGGTAGAACTGTTAAGAACCTGGTCTGCGAAATAAAGTCCAGCGGTCAGCCAAGATACATGTTTCAAGCGGTTTCACAAGTCAAGTTCCTTTCTTCATTTATAAATAATAGCTATCCTATTGTAGTAACCCCCCACATCGGAGAGAAAGGTAAGGAAATCTGTAAGTCTTTCGATGTAGGTTATATAGATCTCGACGGAAATATATTCCTAAAATTCGATGAGATTTACATAGAAAAGGAAAGCAAGGAAAGAGCAATAATGAGGAGACGGAAAGTTAAGGATTTATTTGCACCACTCTCATCGCGAATAATACGAATTCTCTTGGTAGACCAAGATAGATCATGGACCCTATCAGAACTTTCCAGAACGGCAAAAGTGAGTGTAGCGTATGTGCACAAGATAGCAAAAACTTTGGAAGATAAAGGATACGCTATACGAGACCGAAATTACAAACTCAAACTATCAAGGGCTAGGTCCCTTCTAGAGGAATGGACCTCCAAATACGATTTCATTTCAGAAAACACCCTTCGTAAATTTTACACCTTTGAGCGAGACGCAAACCTTTTCATCAGAAAGATAAGAGATGTAGGGGAAAGAAACCAACTGAAATACGCCTTGACCCTACACGCTGGAGCGTCTCTGGTTGCCCCGTACGTTCGATACACAGACGTTCATTTTTACATTAACCCCGAGCAAATCTCCAGATGGAAAGATGCACTAAACCTAAGGCCAGTGGAGTCTGGTGGCACAATAATGCTAGTCGAACCCTACGATGAGGGCGTTTTCTGGGGCCTACAGGAGATCAACAAAACGAAAATTGTTTCAAACATCCAACTTTACATAGACTTGTTCAACTACCCTGCTAGAGGAAGAGAACAAGCAGAATTTCTGAGAAATAAGAAAATAAAGTTTGAGTGATCACATGAATGGTTGGAACATCAGGCTATACAGTCAAGCGGTTACAGAAGCTTCAAAGTCAGCATTGATTGAAGTTTTAAGAACTTTAAGCTCCTATTCCGATTATTTCGTTTTAGGAGGAGGCTGGGCTCCATACTACATTCTTGAACGCTTTTCTCAAGGGGCTAAGTTCCAACACTGCGGATCTATAGACATAGACCTCATAATGAATCCAAAGCTCCGTGAAACTTCTCGTTACGAGACCATAGTCAAAATTCTATCACGTCGCGGATATCATCAACACGTTGAAGGAGACAGAGTCTTCCTTTACAAGTTTGACAAAAGCATAGTTTCTCCCGTAGACAGCAAAACATATGATGTCTCTCTGGACTTTATTACAGAGCCCCCCGAAACAGAGTTGCAAGAAGACCTTGTGGCAGCAGGAATAAGGGGATGCAGTGCTGCGCTTGATCACTTCTTTGAACATTCCATACATGGCATACTGCCCGGAAATGGAGAAGCCACTGTAAACACTAAAATATTAGACGCAGTGGGCTGTTTGGTAACAAAGGGATTGGCCATGAAAGGGAGATTCAAGGAAAAGGATCCCTATGATGTGTATGCTGTCGTCAGTTATTACAAAAATGGACCACTTGACGTTGCAAAAGATTTCAAAAGATATGTAAACGAACCTATCGTAAAGGAGGCGTTAGAAAACATCAGAGCACAATTCAAAAGTGATAAATCAGAGGGACCCTACTCCGTCGCCCGTTTCATGTATCCTGGAGATACAGACATGCAATCCAGAATTAGAACGGATGCTTTCATGCGGCTAAACGAATTTTTCAAAATTTTATAGCAATTTTTCATCAAACATTAAATACTTTTACCGTACGGTAAAAATTCATTCTTAAACCTCAAAATCAGAAAAAAGGGGAGTTTGCGGGGGACATCTCCACTAATCTGTGAAATAACCTTTACTTACTATTTTTGACATTACCTAAGCCAGCGAATAACATAGCCGACTAAGAGTCACTTTCGAACAAATCACAGAAATAGAAGAAGAATAGTGGCTGCAATGACTGAAAACCAAGAAAAAGAAGAATATCATTGCGAAGTTTGCGGTTGAAAAATAAGCAAGGAAGAGTATGAAACCTACGATGGGCTCTGCTGGGAATGCTGGGACGACCAAATGACAGAAGAATGCGAATTTGAAGAAGACATCATCTAAAAAATTGGAAACGTGAGCGTCAATGGTTAAATGTGTAGATTGCGGAAAAGAAATCCCAAAAGACGAGGCACTATGCTGTGACGTGCGCGGAGCACCTTTATGCAAAGAATGTGGCGCCACTGGGCTATGCTCCAACTGCACGGAACTTTGGACAACTGAAATAGACGTAGAAGACATGGAAGCAGAAGAAGACCCATGATACCAATCCTATGAATGGAAAAAGTTGTTGTTGGTTGCCTAGGGTAACCACAACAACAAAAGTCAACCAGACAACCTAGAAACCTCTCAAAATTTTTAATGTAACATGCCAATTTTTGGGTAACAGTATTAAATTCTTCAAAAATCTCTGGAGGACAATTTTTAAATATTTTAATGTAGTATGCCATAAAACGGGTAACTACTTTAAAACCGTGGAAAAAATGGTTACAAAAACTGAGACATTATACAATGCGCTTCTATCAATGAAAGTAGTAAGTTTTGACGATATCGTGGGAAAAGCCGCAGGCATCATTGAAGCCGCTCCAGACCGCAAATACATCTACCGTAAGTACGTGAACAGGTTGGTTAAAAGCGGCAAGCTTCAAAGAATCCGAAAAGGATTATACGTAGTTTTGTCGCCTCTTGAGGAACAAGAAGGATACGTAGCCGATAAGCTTCTAATCGCCTCCAAAATCAGAAACAAATACTATTTAGGCTTCCACACAGCCCTAGAGTATTATGGTTGCGCCAGCTCCTTCTATAATGAAGCCTACGTATGCGTGAAGGCAAAGGACAGATTCAACCCGTTCCAGTATAAACGTTTCAGCTTCAGACCAGTATTTGTCGATGACATCACTCTAGGGGTAGAAGAAAAAAACTACCACGGAAACACCATAAAGGTTAGCAGCAAAGAAAGAACATTTATCGAGTGCATCGACAGGATTCAGTACGCTGGAGGATGGGAAGAATGCATCAAAAGCCTAGAAGGACTTAGAACTCTTAACATAGAAAAACTGGTAAACCTACTGCTGCATAAATATAAAAAAGATATACTGTTTAGACGAGTTGGCTACATCTTGGAACTTCTAAAAGAACGTTCACCATTCTACGAACATGTAAATGACCACTTACTTAATGAAGTGGAGAAGCAGATAACAGGACCACCAAAATATCTAACATATGGAAAGAAAGGCACCCTTAACAGAAGGTGGAAGCTGTACATCCCCGATGGTTTCGAAGAAAAATTGAGATGCATCTAAATTGAAGAGAGAATACAACTTTAATGAGCTTGCACGCAAACATGGCTTTACCATTCGAGAAATAGAAAAAGTCTGCAGAATCCTCCTTTACACCATTTACATACTCTCCGCAGAATCTTGAAACTGATCAAAACCTTGTCCATCTCTTCGCCTGGCCTTTGGAAACTGCTCTCGCCAGCTTCAATGTAGGCTTGTAATGGTGCTTCGGTCGGCCTCTTCCCTCAACAACCCGGTTTCTAACCACCAACCCCACCATCTCAAGACCATTCACGTATCTTTGAACAGTTTGACGGCTCAACCCACTCGCAGAAACTAACTCACGAATAGTTATGGAGCCAACCTTACCTCTCTCCAGAACCAGCGCAGCAAACTCCAACTGCCACCAAGGAATCACACAACCACCACAATAATGTAAAATATTAACAATTAAAAAACATTATTGCTCAATTAAGCAACACCCTAGCGCGCGAGCTATTTGAACGCATTTAAGATCATTTGAACCCAACTTTGAACTTCGGTTGTGGAAGTTCCGCGATATTGTTCTATGGCCTCTGTTTGTGAGGGAAGTTCTTTGACGGTTGCTGCCAAGAATTGAAGGTTTTGGTTATCAACCACGCTTTTAAGTGATCCTAGGTCGAGTGGTCCATAGTTGGGATCCGTCAAGGCGATTGTATCTGACAAATCTTTTGTCGCCTTTGCTCTCAACCGAAATCTTTCAGTTTCATTGGTTGCTCTATTGTGCAAATCGAAAATGCGGTCTCTATATGATTTGATCTTATAAAGAAGAAGTAGTTCTTTCTTGGGAACGTTGATGTTTATGTAGTCATCAATGCTTCTCCTGACGTAGTGATTTTCCTGTAAACAAATGTAGAAAGGAACCCTTTTGCGGTTGTCTTCGTGAAATGCATTGACGAGATTTGTTGAAAGCAGATCAAAGATAACATTATCGTGCGGACCCGCATTTGGTATCGGCTTTGAAAACCGTTTCCAAATCGGCGTGTCTGTAGTTGTTGGGATCCATCCACATTGTTGCGTAAGAATGGACTCAACATCATGAATTCTATCGTGAGGTGTAACTACGTCAACATCGATAGATTCGAGATATGGGTTATATGCGTAGACTGCCCATCCTCCAACCACTGTGGTTTGTATGCCATAGTTTTCGGCATGTGCATTGAATCGGAAAAGTTCATGTCGGGATAGCTGTCTTGCTCTATTTGCAATTTCTTCTGACAAACTTAGATTCTGCCGCCTCTAATTTTTGAGTATAATTCGATGGCCAACTCGTTACCAATCGTTCCGTAGCAGGACAAGTCAACGACTGTTTGGATTTGTGAGCAAATCCTGAATCCTCCCAGGTTTTCACTTTCTCGCAGAATATCCATTGAATCAGGTTCGAAGACTTCTACGCGAAACTGTCCCTTCCCTTTTGGTTTCAACTCTCTTTTCAGCGACTCTTGGCGCTTTTCATCGAGAGCATCAACATACAGGTGCACTACGTCATACTTCTTCGCATAAGCAGTGTATCTTTTGGCAGCGCTGAACAAAGCAAGAGCGTATCTTACATCCATACTCTTGAGCACCTGTCTAATCTTCTCCTCCACGTCTTCGATTTCCCGGTATCGATTGGGCATGAACCAATTTAATGTTCTTAGCCTTTCCATGCTTCGAGACCAAGATATTTCGTTGAGCAATTTCCACGGCTCCAAAAGAATGAGCTGTCTTCTTTTGTATTTGGCGATTTCTTCCTCAATAAGATACGTAACAATTTTGTTCACAAGCCCGATGGAAACATCAATTCTATTTGCGATTTCCGTTTGAGTTGTCTTTATGTGAGTTAGCAAATATCTAACAACACGCATAGATTTGGGAGAAGAGAGTGAAACTCGTCTCCTCTTTGCGATCGTGAAGACTGAAGGCAAATCAGAAGTGAGCGTTTCAGGAAGAGGCCCTGGTGCATAAGTAATTTTATTGAAGACTACTTTGTTTTCAAGAACATGGTATGTCATAACTTGGAGCTTTGGCAATTCTCCTTGAATTCTGTCAATTAGATCTCGCAATCTTGAGGATGCTAAGGCATTCTCCGGAATTACTAGAAGAATAGTATCAAATCTATCTGGAACTAGTCTATCATAGCCTACTATCTGGTATATGGTCTGAATGACGTTTTGAGGATAGGTAGAACTTTTGAGTTCAACCATTATTCTTGTTCCATCGTCTGACAAAACAAGATCCGGTCTGTATGAGGGAAGTATCTCTGGTCCTATCGAAACATTCATTCTAGGCGTGACTTCTCTGATAGAGTCAACAAAGACTCTCCTCAAACTCCTGAAACTGATTTTCCCAGAAGACAATGAGCTTTCACCAGTGAATATTTTCAACGAGCTCCTATATAAAATTTCATCAATTGATGAAAGATCTTACATGATGGACGAGCTGAGGAAGTGAGAGTGAAAATATTCACTCTCCTCCATCATAAAGTTTCACCAAACAGTGAAACTCAGCCAAACCACCATGCATAAGCGCGCTAACCATATAAATCCTAAACATCCCAACTTTTTTAATATCTTTTAAAACGAATGTCTGCCCTAGGGAAATAAAAGGGTAAATGAGAAGAATCCTGAAATCATTCCGGTCCCAAAATCTTTCCTAAGTCCATTTTCCACCCACTTTCCTTCCCAACTTAACGATTCCTGACGCATTTTTAACATTCCTTCATAATGTATATTCTTTACCGTATTTGATCACCTGAACATTTTTGCTTATTTTCTTGAATAATTGCTGGTTTTCCGTGTGTATCGGGAAAATTTTCTTCGGTTTGATGTGGTTGATTAAACCCGTTATTTGTTGTTTGTTCATGTGTCCGGAAGCGTGAAGTTGATGAAAACGCATTTTAAAATGGTCCAGCCAATTGTGCATAACCTCATCTTCAATATCCTCTTCACTAAACGGTTCACTCATACTATGGATAAAATGGCTGCGTGGGTCTGGTTTAATGTCGATTAATTCTGCAAACTGATAGAAATCCAAGTCCATGACCAGCTTGCTCTGGTTTTCATGCACAAACTCATGTGTCACCATTTTATCCATGAACGGTCGCTCCCAAACATAATAGTCCTTTTCCTCGAACCCTCCAGACCTTTTCCGCTTATAATAAACCAAAATATCCTCATCCTTCAACGGGTCAGGGAGATCAAGACGTTTGTCCTCCACAAGTTTCATTAGTAAATAAGCGGTTTTCGGAGAAACCACAATTTTTCTACCATTGTTTCGAGCCACATTATAAAAGCTTCTAAACCTGTCCATATCCCGGCTGTAACGAGTAACAAACACAATCTTACCGGTTGAAGAAACCACTTTGTCGCTTAACCGTTCAACCTGCTCTTCAGAATAATTCTTTCGCTTCTCCTCCTCAACCATCCGCGTACCTTCACAAATCATAGCCACAGGCTCACACTCCCGCGCTCTCTCAGCAAACTCCTCAGTCATATCCCGCCTAGGACCATGACTCCTGAGATCCCCAGTATACACAATCACGCCTTCAGACGTATGAATCAAAAACCCGTAAGCAGCAGGAATCGAATGGTCAACATGAACAGGCTCCACCACCAACCCCCCAACCTTAACCTTGTCTCCAGTTCGAAACGTCCGAAACACATGCTCCCCATAACTACAAAAACCACTGGTCTTCTCCATCGCCTCCAAAAACAACCGGGTACCCACACCAAGAAACACCGGAATCTCCCGATCCAAAAACTGAATATGATTCACATGATCAAAATGAGCATGAGACAAAAACACCCCATCAAACCCCGGCTTCACAGGAGAAACATCCGTAAACCGCAACTGCCCCTCCGCATACAAACCCTCCAACTCCGGCAGCAAACCAAACTCAAAATAATCCCCCAAACCATTAATCGCCCTAGGCGAAAGCCAACCAGTAAAAAAATCACACCCCATACTGAAAGACTGCCCAAAATCAAAGAAAACCCTCACATCACCATCTTCCAACAAAACCTTGTTACCACCAATCTCATCCACTCCACCATAGAACCTTAGACTCACCATTTCAAACAGCCACCTCAATACTGAACTACAGCCTTTAGAAAATTGGAACAAACATTTAACAGTTCTGAACCCAAAATCCGATACACGCTAACTGAATGAATAATGCATGCTAAACTAGTTATTGAAATAGATCGACATAACAGTCGTTTCGTTAATAGCGGTTCTGATACACATGAGAGAGTTTTGAGAGAGTGAGTCACGCGGGAGCTATGACGCTGTTTTGTGTACAAATACTGTTGAATTTTTTAGCATGTTTGACTTGCCAGATTTTGTGCGGTAGATATATGTATATGTCCCGACATATCATGCTACAAAGATTGACGATAAATAACAACTTTTGACGAAGACGAATGAAAAGATTTATTAGATGAAATAGGTTACCATAAATCAGATGAAGATAGAAAGATTACCGATATGGCAAAAACATCAATAGTACTTCATGATCCAGCATTAAATGATTTTCTAGTTGAGCATTGGATAGCCAGAGAGATCCTGAAGATCTTGACCCAACTAGGTTCTCGAAAACCTGAAGGCTGGGTCAAAGTTTCAGACATTATAGATGAGCTAACGAGAATTAAAGAACAGAGCAAGCCTGGCGATCGGTCTCGCTTGCGCACAAGGGTCCACTACTATTGCAAAAGATTATATGAAAAGTATGAAGCAATAGATAGACACGCAAAGAATCGACCATTATTCTACCGCATAATTGATAAAGGAAAAGTGCATTTAACAAAAATACAGTCTGAAAAGGGGAAGGGTGAAGACCTATGAAGAAGAGTGTGTATGAAGAATCCCGCAAATCCAAACTACAAAAAAGGGAAAGTTCAACTTGGTGTGTTAACCCTCTAGACTATCGCTATTACGGCGCAGATGAAGAGTTCTTCAATCGTCTATCTCCGTATGTCTCTCAAGAGGCGTATGTGAGGTATTTACTAAGAGTGGAGACTACTTTGGTCAAGATGTTAGTGCGATGGGGTATATGCAGTTCCGAAGAGGCAACACAAGTAGAGAGAGCGTGCGAGAACATCACTGCCAAAGAAGTCTTGGAAGAAGATAAACGGGTACATCACGACATCCGTGCGTTAGTCAACTGCATTCACAAGAGAGTAAGCCCCGAAGCTGGACGGGTCATTCACTTGTTTGCCACATCGGCCGACATCACAGACACTTCGAACGCACTCAGATTCAAGGAGCTTATGAGAGACGTTATCCTTCCAGATTTGTTAGATCTTCATGGCCGTCTCGTGGAATTGGCAAGAGAATATGCAGACGTTGTGCAGATAGGGCGCACACATGGAAAGCATGCCGAACCGACTACTTTTGGCTACGCATTAGCTTCTTATGTAAGCAGGTTAGGCAACAGAATAAAGAAGATAGCAGATGCCATGAACAACCTTCGTGGCAAGTTCTCTGGTGCAGTAGGTGCTTACAACGCATTGTCATTGTTCTACCCTAACGATCCAGCTATACTGGAAATTGAATTTCTTCGTGAACTAGGTCTACAGCCAACTGATTCCAGCGTCTCAACACAAATCGTGGAACCTGAATTTCTAACAGATCTAGTCTATGCAGTCATCTCTTGCTTTTCAGTCGTTGGCAATCTGGCCGACGATATTAGGCATCTGCATCGAACTGAAATTGCTGAGGTCACGGAGAAATATCATGTAAAAGATATTGGGTCTTCAACTATGCCTCACAAGGTGAACCCGAAAAACTTTGAACATGTTAAAAGTCTATGGAAAACATATATGCCAAGGATTATAACAGTGTTAATGGATCAGATTTCAGAACATCAACGTGATCTCACAAATTCCGCGTCAGGTAGATTTGTAGCTGAATTATTTACTGGCTTCGACTACGCCATAAAACGGCTAGGAGATGCTCTTCGCAATATCTACGTCGACAAGCAAAGAATGAGAGAGAACTTGGCTAAAAGTGAAGGATCTATTGTGGCAGAACCGCTGTATATACTGTTGGCACTTAATGGTTTTCCAGATGCTTATAACTACGTCAGAAAACTCGTGGCTAAGTCTCAAAAAACGGGAAAGCAACTCACCGAACTTATTTGGAAGGACAAAAAGCTACAACCAATATTGAAGAAATTGAAGCCAGAACAAATGAAGGTTCTGAAGAACCCTATCTTATATACAGGTGCAGCCTATCAAAGAACTATAGCTACATGCGATAATTGGGAACTGTCAATGGCTCTGCTTCAAAAATCGATTAGTGCCAAGCCAAGCGGTTAAATTTCCCTCACCTTTTTCTTTCATTAACGCTCTTTTTGATCAAGGAAAGCCACTTGTTCGTTCTAAGCTCTAGATCTATACTCGCCTTTTGCGCTGGCGAATACTGTTAAGTTTGTTGACCCAAGGCAAATACTGTTCGGTCTTTTGACCCATTATTTTTGGTTAATATTTATCACTGAAAACGAGGAAAAAGAAGAATATTGTTGCGAGGTATGCGGTCGAAAAATAAGCAAAGAGGAGTACGAAGCCTACGATGGGCTCTGCTGGGAAAGCTGGGATGATAGAATGACCGAAGAAATTGATACAACAGAAGGAACCGACGAAGAGTTCGTGCCCATGTAGGACACGTGAATGTCGATAGTCAAATGTACAGATTACGAAAAAGAAATCCCAAAAGACGAAACTGTGTACTGCGACATGTGCGGAGCACCCCTATGCAAAGAATGCCGAGTCACTGTGGCTATGCTCCAAATGCACGGAACTTTGGACAGCTGAAATAGACCTAGAAGACTTGGAAGCAGAAGAAGACTCATAATACCAGTCATACGAATGGAAAAAGTTGTTGTTGATTGCCTAGGGATAAACACCACAACATAATCCCGCACGCACGGAGGATTCCATCAAATTCATTCAGAGAACAAAGACTTCTTTAAGCTTTCTTCGCGACCGGAGATATCCAAGCGGGGGGAGCCTATAAAGATTCACAAATGTGCCAATCTATATAAGTGACATTGAGAATACTCCGGTATTCCTATGGTTTGTGATTTTGAAACATGATAATTACGTTAAAATGCAGAGTGGAAATGATTGGATGCTGAAAAAAGTTTGGAGAGGCAGAGGTAGACTTCCCAAAAGCATGCATTCGTACAAAGATAGAAGGACTCTGGATTACCTTGCCAGAATAGCTATGACGTATAAGGTTGATTCAAGTGGGTTTTTTGACTGCATTGTGGAAGCTTGGAATCATAAAGAATCAGAATGCAAGCAGTTGGTGATAAGGTGTCGTAAGAAAACGAAGGATTCAGCGATTTTTCTCTTCACCAATGTTCAAAAGGTTGTAGCTCAATTTCCGATACCGACTGCAATCCTATTAGGAAGCAATCAACTTGAAAGCTATATGAGAACAATACAGCCCCGAAGAGTTTCTTCAGCAAAGAGCTATGAGGGCGCAAACCCTACGATCAAAAACTTGAAAGCTGGAATGAAACAGATCAATGTGAAGGCGAGAGTACTTGAGATCCCAAAATCGAAAATGGTATACACTAGATTTGGCACGATGGCTTATGTATCGAATGCACTTGTCGCCGACGAAACTGGTTCAATTAGAATTGGTTTATGGAACCAGCAGATCAGCATTATTTCTGAGGGCGACTTAATTAACATTAAAAATGGCAAAGTAGCTAGGTTTAGGGGTGAACGCCAGTTAAGAATAGGCAGGCACGGAAGCTTAAGCGTCATCGAATGAATTGCCTATCACCTTTTTCTCGGTCTATTGATTTGTTTAGGAACTGAAAAAAGAGAGAGTTGCGGGAGATATCTCCATTTGGGCTGGGTTCAAATCCAACCCGCCTACATTCCAAAAAAAGAGGAACAGAAGGAGATATTGCTAGGTTAGTGTTGAGTGCTGGACTACGCTACCGGACGGCCGAACTAGTGCACGCTCATGACGTACGGGCTCTCTCCTCAGAGGTGAGCGGTTGACCGATGATCTTGAGGAGGCTCTTGGACATTCTTCCCTCGTTTACTAGCTGGTAACCCGCTTGTCTTGCTGCCTCAAAGATCTCCTCGGCTTTTCTTGGATGCTCAGCCATGCGACCCGCATGTGGTCGGAGTAGTGCGCCTGCGAACTCGACGTTACAGTCCTTCGCCAGTTCCTTTACAGTCCTAAGCACCGTTCCGAAGTTACCCATCTCCCACCAGCCACTCGAGGACACCAATACAAACTTTCTGATCTTGACGTCAGGGCGGAATCTAGCACGTGTACGACCATTCTCCCGTTTGAGAACTGGGTCCATAAGAGGAACCATTCTGTTGATTAGGTTCTGCATCTCGCCCGGCAACGGGATATATACGGGGGTCGCCAACACGAGGATATCCGCTTCGCGCAACTTGGGATAGAGTGACTGCATATTGTCTTCTATGTAGCATTCACCCGGTTTCTTGTTCCAGCAATAGAACTCTCCATCGCAAGGCTTGACATTCAGGCGCCTAGCATAAAACAGTTCAACCGTCGCTCCAGCCTTCTCCATGCCTTCGACAAAGGGCGTTAGGATCTTTGCAGTCCTACCTTTCTCCATCTTCGGGCTACCATTTATGGCCACTACTTTAGTCAGAATAGATCTCCCCTTTTCAAAGTAGACTGCCCCAACTATATAACGATTCGAATCCCTGCACCCTGCGTAAAAAAAATGGGGGTTTTGCGGCAGACATCCCCACTGGGGTGTCAGTCCATACTAGACCACGGACCCTCTTCAAGAGAGTATCCGGCACCTTTCTTGAGCGTCCATCTACTCACAAGGAGAAATACGAATACTCTATTAAATCTTAACAGCGGACAAGGCTTCAAAACTCTATTATATATAAGGGAGGGTCTAGTTTTCGCAAGACTTAAAAACGAAAATTGATAAGACCTTAGGATTGTGAATGTAACATGCCTAAAGAAGACAAAATGCTGCAAGAATTAAGAAGAATAAGAGAACTCCTAGAACCAAAACCAGCACCACCCCCACCAAAAGGCATATGGAACGAGTTCACAGATTTTCTCTCAAAATACAAAGTCATGGGTCTGGCTGTTGCCTTCATCATGGGCATATACCTCGGTGACCTAGTAAAAGCACTTGTTAACGACCTAATCATGCCCATAGTCACCCTTGCCATGCCCGGCATCGAATGGGAAACTATCGTAGCTGGACCTTTCCGTGTTGGACACTTCATCGGTGTATTAATAACGTTTCTCATCATAGCCTTCGTAATCTTTATACTAGTAAAAATCACCAAAAAATGGGGTATAGAATAACCCCTCACTTTCCTTGAGGGAAAACGAAGGTGGAAAAACTAGCCTGTTTTTTCATGTGCTAAATTTTAGTAGGATTTTGGCAAGCCCAAAACATGTTCGCCTATGAAAGCCAAAGCCATCTGATGAGTCACAGGCGCAAGCCTAATCAGGTTTACTTCTCTCCACCAACGCTCCACATCATACTCCACAGCATAACCATAACCACCAAAAGTCTGCATAGCATGATAAACAGCTTCAGTACCAGCCTCAACAGCAGCAACCTTAGCCATGTTAGCCTCAGCACCGCAACGTTCGCCTTTATCGTAAAGCCAAGCAGCCTTGTAATTCAATAGTCTAGCAGCCTCAATCTTTGCTTTTGTCTCAGCCAACGGGAACTGAAGAGCCTGATGCGAACCAATAGGCCCACGGAAAACCTTTCTTTCTTTAGCATAGTCAACAGCCTTCCTTATAGCCAAAAGCCCAAGCCCACAAGCAGCAGCGGAAAAGGACATCCGTTCAGGATTCAGAGTATCCAAAACAAGATACCAACCCTTATCCACCTCACCCAAAAGGCTTTCCTCAGAAACCTTAAGGTCACTAATGTAAACCTCAAAGGTCTTCGAATAATTAATCCCATGCTTCTCAATGGAAATGATCTCAACCGCCGGATCAGGCAAATCCACAACAAACAAGCTCAAACCCAAAGTCCTCTTCGCAACCTTCTCCAAGGGAGTCGTCCTTGTCACGAGCAACATTCCCTTAGCCCGGTCAGCACCAGAAATAAACATCTTCTGCCCGTTAATCACGTATTCGTCTCCTTTTTTGACAGCCATAGTCCGAGTGTTCAAAGTGTTCGTTCCTGCATCAGCCTCGGTTAAACCCAAACAAAACTCCAAACCCTTGGCAATCTTCGGCAAATACTTCTGCTTTTGACTCTCATTCCCATGTTTTACAATGGACAAGCCGCCGAACACAGAAGACAAACACAGAAACCATTCACCACCCAACCCGCAACCCTCAGAAACCAAAGTCTCCATAGCCAAAATCATATCAAACATTCCCATCCCGCCTCCACCATACTTTTCGGGGATGATAATGCCTGGAAAACCAGCCTCGATCAAAGTCTTCCAAAAATCTTCAGGAAACTCATGATTCTTGTCTTTCTCTCGCCAATATTCTGGACCAAAATCCTTAGCTATATCAGCAGCTGCCTCAACAACCATTTTCTCCTCTTCAGTCAACTCAAAATCCAAAGCTTTTCCCTCGACCCAAGTTTTATGGCGAAAATATCTCTAAACTAGGAATATAAACTCTTTCACGAAAAAATGCAGAGTCTATACTACCTCATTGGTTGCTTAATGCGTTTTGCAGAGCATTAATCACGTTTTGTCTTCCCATAGTAAGTATGTAAGGACCCAGTCTTGGCCCTCGTGGCACGCCTACAAGAATCATATACAACGTTTTAAAGAACTTTGCAGGTTTCAGGCTATACTTTTTGGCAGTGTTAAATATGGCGTTTTGTATTTTTTCAGCTTCATCTTCAACCTTTAACACTTCAATCAATTCTTTTATCGCTTGTCTCTCTTCCAAGGCCAGGCTTACGATAGTTTCTTTTATTGCTTCAAAAGCCCCTACCCAATTAAACGCAAATTCAATTCGCTTCTTCAAGTTTTCATCAAGCGTTTCGTCTTTCTGCAAGTAGCCATAACTTCGAAGCTTTTCAGTAATGAATTCTTCTTCGCGTCCTTCTGGAGCCATCTTAGCCAAAAAAGCCAGCAAGTTATACGGCACATGAATACTTGGTTTATCAGGAGGATTTAACGCCCAACAATACTCGTATAAACCCTGAAGCTTAGCCCGTTCCTTCTCGTCTCTTATTGGCTTCTTTCCAAAGTATACGTCCTCCAAATAGTCCAGTTCGTTCACGTAGAATGGAATATCTGTCACGTCTAGTGTACGGGTTCCAACGAATCTTTTCAACATAAGCACGAGCAAAGACTGCGGTGAGCCATAACGAAACCAGACTTGAGGAGTCAGAACATTCCCCACCGAACTGGCGATTTTCCTTCCAGCCTTGTCAAGAAACATTTCGTAGCGTGCATGCATAGGCGGTTCATATCCTAAGATTTCTCGGCAGATTCTGTCGTTTATTCTAACAGAATCCTCTATGTCCTTCCCGTATGGTTCAAATCTTACGTCCAAGGCTTTCCATCTGGCTGCAAATTCACCCTTCCAACTGAGTTTACCTTCGCCTTTAGCGATGTCTGTCTCCCCTTTGTAGCCGCAACCTTCTATCCAACGTCCTTTTATTTCCATGCCCTCGCAGACGTACAAAACTTTGTTTTCCTCTGGTAAGAATTCAGTGGCTTTTGTGGTGTATATGCGCCCGCAATTTTTGCACACTGGAAAATAAGGCAAGACTTCCACGTAACGTTCCTGCCCAACTTCCTCCTTAACTATTTCTCCAACTCTCTTCGCGTTAAGAAGCAATGTTCTAATTTCTTCATTCAACAATCCAGTTTCATAGGCTTCTTTGCCAGACATATACTTGTATTCCATTCCACACTTGTCTAACGCTTCCAACAATAACGAACTCATATGCTCGCCGTAGCTTTGATGGCAACCAAAGGGATCTGGAACAGCTGTTACTGGAAAGCCCAAATATTTCTCTAAAGATTTTGGCAGTCCAGCGGGAGCCTTGCGTAAACCATCCATGTCGTCACAGAACGCAATCAATTCTGAATTATAGTCTTGCCCTTGAATAGCTAATGTAACAGCGTAAGAACGGGCGGCATCGCCTAGATTGCCAACGTGTGGAAGCCCTGAAGCGCCAAGTCCCATCTCCGTTCTAATCAAGTCTAAGCTTCTGCCCAGCTTCCGCTCTCTTTCAATTATCTTGGCAGCCATTTTGTCGTACCATGTGCCACGACCAATTATTTCCTCACTCATACCATGCCTAGCCTCTACATGCATTAACCAGTCTGTAAATAAAAAATGTTTAGAAAAAGTGAAGAGCTATTTTCTTTTCAAGGCGGCAGCAATCGCTAAAACGCCCAGTACGAGCAGTATTGTCGCCAAGGAATAAAGCAAGCTAAAGCTTGAAACAAACCATGCTCCACCAATCGCTATCAGTATTAGACCTAAAGCAAATGTGCTGAATGGACCACGCTCGTACTTATGTGGGTTGGATGCTCTCATTCCAGCTAACGCTATTGTCCAGCAACCGTATAATGAAAGTACTAGTGGTGGAATCAATGACCAATCGGGAATCAGATTCGGTGGAAAGGCATAAAGAACTATTGACACTACTAAGATTATTAGAAAAACTCCGATGGATAATAGTCCTCGATTTCCGTCTTCACTCATCTAGTTGCCCCTCACTCTATTTTGGCTCCACAGTCTGGACAGAACTTTGAGGTTGAAGGAATAAGCTTTCCACATTTTGGACATTTAATTGTTCCAGCACTTGGGGGAGTAAGCTGTGTTCCACATTCAGGACAGAACTTCGAAGTAGCTGGGACTTTCGCGGCGCATTTTGGACAAATCACTAAGGCAGCAGCTGGTGCCTGCGCTGGACCCGTAGGCGTCATAACTTGCGGTATAAGCACCATACCAGTTCCCAAGCCAGCTCCAGATGATTTTCCAAGCTCTTCAGCAGCCTTCTTCACAGTCTCCATTCGCAACACTTCCTCTGGTCTAGCCCCTCCAGTTCTAAGCCAGAACAACCGCTCACGATATTCCGGTGTCGTGTCTATCCCTTCAAATCGCAGGTCTGTCAATTCCAAGCCTATTCGCTTAAAATAGTCTAAAATGGCGTTTTTCACGACCATCGATGTCTCATCAAGTCTTGTAAAAACAGTAATCAAATCATAGTGAGAAAGCTCGTCAATTATTTTCTCGTTTAAGAATCCACGAAGATAATTGTTAACGTCTTCTGTTGAGTAGGCCTTTTGTCCACCGACAACCTCGTTCACGAAGAGCTGGGGATTTTCAACCTTGAACCAGAAAGAACCGTGCACTTGTAATGGCGCAAGCTCAGTCGTTTGGGCTCGCGTTCCATATTTTCCAGCGAAAACCTTTGTTGACACGAAAATTACTGTTGCTTTGAAAGGTTTTTCGCCATATCCAGCAATTCGTGTCAGCAATCCAGTAATTAATGGCAAGTTCAGTGTCGTTAATGTGTGTCTTCCTGCGCCGAAAACGTCGTAGGATTTGCCGTCTCTGAAAAACACTGCGACTTCGTATTCATGTACTATTAGCTGGGCGCCCCATGTGATTTCTTCGTTTGGGTATCTCCACAGAACGTCTTCTGCACCTGGGTTCTTCCATTCTATGACTTGCGGCATTTCAACTCACTCCTAATATTACTTCGCCTCTCTTATCAAAAGTTTTCTCAAAAGCCTCCAGCGCTTCAACCAAATGTTGTGTACGTTCTTTTGCCTTTTTGACTTCTTGTTTCATAACTTCCGTTTTAAACGCTTCAACTTCATTGACTATTTTCTCCACGTCATCAACTAGCTTGTTGTCAAAATCAATCATTCTGTCAAGATTCGCCTCTTCAACCTTCACTATGTTAAAGAAGCCAGCATACCCATAAGAAGCATGATCAATCTTTGCTGCTACACGGTCAAACTTTGCGACAAGGCGGTCCACATCTGTCAAAACTTCAAATAAACGGCGGTCAGACAGTTTCTGAAAAACATCTTTAAGGTCACTTTTCGCTTCAGACAACCGTCGATATAAATGGTTCCTGATAAGCCTATCAGATTCTCTCCGCAACTCTTTTTCCTTATAACCGCGGAACCCTGGCATTGCTGCAACGATACGCTCAGAAAGACGCATCTGTTTTTTTGCCTTTTCATAAAAGTCTTTTTTCTCACTCAAGAACTGTCTCCTCACATTCATCTTTCAATTTTATAAATGCATAGTTGCCACATTTAAAGTTTAGTTTAAAAGCTTCTAGGCAAGGTTTGGACCAAACCGTTTTTTCTTTGGCGG
>Ga0210049_1001086_pt1 | contig 24943 bp, 29 predicted proteins | sample CryGeyCG2014_300_2_FD_183964 | JGI IMG/M metagenome (GOLD analysis project Ga0210049, IMG submission 183964) | Groundwater microbial communities from aquifer - Crystal Geyser CG06_land_8/20/14_3.00 (SPAdes) (version 2) | ecosystem: Environmental > Aquatic > Deep subsurface > Groundwater | place... | reverse complement strand
AATTATTTCCGAAGAAGAATTCCTTGAGATTATAAAAAAATCCCCCTCAATCCCCCTTTTCTAAAGGGGGAAGATAAAGGGGATTAGGAGAGAGTATGGCACAGAAATATTCTTTAGGGCTTGATTATGGGACCAATTCGGTAAGAGCGTTGCTTGTAAATACAAACAATGGCAGGGAAATAGCCACTTATGTCCATAACTATAAAAGAGGTGTGGACGGGATAATCCTTGACAGAAAGAACCCTAACCTTGCAAGACAGGATCCTCAAGACTATGTTGAGAGTATGGAGATATGTATAAAACAGGTTATAAATCAAACTAAGAAAAAGATAAAAAATTTCAGTTCTGGAGAGATTATTGGTATAGGCGTGGATACAACTGGCAGTACTCCTATACCCGTAGATGAAAAAGGGCAACCATTATCTTTCAGGAAAGAGTTTAGAAACAATCCAAATGCAATGGCATGGCTCTGGAAAGACCATACAGGTTATGAAGAAGCAGAAGAGATAACTGAACTTGCAAAGAAGCGAAATGAACCTTACCTTGCAAAATGCGGCGGGGTTTATTCGTCAGAGTGGTTTTTCTCTAAAATCCTTCACTGCTTGAGGACAGATTCAAAGGTTTTTGAATCTGCATATAGCTGGGTTGAGTTAGCCGATTTTATTCCAGGGTTATTGACGGGTAAACAATCTCCTGCTGAACTAAAAAGAAGTGTTTGTGCAGCAGGACATAAGGCAATGTACAACCCGCAATGGGGTGGGCTGCCGAGCAAAGAATTCCTATCTGAACTTGACCCACGACTTGCTGAATTGAGAGACAATCTTTACACCAAAGCCTACTCTGCTGATGTTCAGGCAGGAAAGATTTCTCCGGAGAATGCAAAGAAATTCGGACTGAGAGAGGATGTGGCTATAAGCGTAGGTGCTTTTGACGCACATATGGGAGCTGTAGGTGCTGGTATTAAACCGGGCGTTCTTGTGAAAATATTGGGTACTTCAACCTGTGATATGATGGTGGTGCCGAACAAAGAACGGTTATCAGACATCCCCGGATTGTGCGGCATAGTTGACGGTTCAATTCTTCCCGGATATTTTGGTCTTGAAGCAGGGCAATCGGCAGTAGGTGATATATTCAACTGGTTTACTAAAAATTTCATACCCAAGGAATATAAAGTAGATGTTCACAGACTACTGTCTCAAAAAATGTCAAAATTAAGACCGGGTGAAAGCGGTCTTTTAGCTTTAGATTGGAACAATGGGAATAGGACAATACTTGTTGATGCAAAATTAACTGGACTGATTCTTGGTCAGACCTTGCATACGACACCCGAAGAGATTTATCGTGCATTAATAGAGGCAACTGCTTTTGGTGCCAAAGTAATAATTAACAGGTTTGAAGAATATGGTGTGAAAGTAGAGGAAATAGTCAACTGCGGTGGTATAGCTGAAAAAAATAGACTGCTGATGCAGATATATGCCGACATTCTTGGACGTCCGATGAAAATTTCCCGTTCTGCTCAAACTTGTGCATTAGGTGCAGCGATATTCGGTGCTGTGGCAGCCGGTAAGTCAATGGGTGGTTATGAAACTGTTGAATCCGCCCAATCTGCTATGTGCGGTCTTAAAGATACTGTATATCGTCCGAATCAGAAAAATAGAAAAACATACGAAGAATTATTCACACTCTACAGACAGCTACATGACATATTTGGGACAAGAGGTAGTTCATATAATCTATTCAATGTTATGAAAGACCTGTTGAAAATCAGGGACACATCCCATTAAATTGAAGAAATTATATTTGTATTGTCCGTTGAAGATTGGCCAGTTAATCTTTACAATTTTGAGTTTTTGTTATGGAAGCTAAATTTTAATCCAGTATCCCCGTCTTTTCGTATCTCCGTGGTAAATTTTAAGGAGGGATTTATTATCACTGCTACTGAGCGGCGAGATTGAGGTATAAACTTATGAAAAAACTACCGGATAACCAAATCGCTTTTTATCAATCACCGGACGGCTCGGTAAACATTGAGGTATTGTATGCCGAAGAAAACATCTGGCTTACCCAAAAGAAAATGGCAGAGCTTTTTGATACAACGGTTCAAAACATAACCCAGCATCTCAAAAACATCTATACAGAGGGTGAGTCTGACCAAACGGCAACTTGTAAGGATTTCTTACAAGTTCAAAAAGAAGGGGAAAGAGAAGTCAAAAGAAACACTTCCTTTTATTCATTGGAAGCCATTATTGCCGTTGGTTATCGGGTCAATTCCGAACGCGGTACCCAATTTAGGCAATGGGCGACAGAAATTCTAAAAAACTTCATTTTGCCATCACCGGAAAAACAGCAGCGGAAATTATTCAAAGCCGTGTTAGTATCAAGAAAGATAAGATGGGGCTTACGTCATGGAGAAGATCTCCGAACGGCAAAATCATGCCCAGCGATGTGGTTACTGCTAAAAATTATTGAACTCAAAAAAAACGACCTATAAATAATCGAGGACGAGGCGCAGTTATTACAGTTATTTGACTTCTCATAATGTCATTGGAAATCGATACTTAAAAAGTAGATTTAAAAGTAGTGACTTTCTTTTAACAAATCAGACTGTGTCGTAACCGGATTACCCAACTTGTCCGCAGGATTATCGAATTTATTGGGGCTAAAAAATAACAAAATAAATCAAAACATGACAAAACTTGATAGTACTACCCGAACAAGTTCGGGATTCCAACTCAAGTTCGGGATTCCAATGGGATTACGACACAGTCTGAAATATTAAGAAATCATTTATAAGGAGAATGCCAGAATGTTATTAAAAGACCTTCGTAAAGAAGTGTATGAGATGAACATGGAATTACCAAAAAATAATCTTGTTACTCTGACAAATGGCAATGTCAGCGGAAGAGATACAAAAACAGATTATGTGGTTATTAAACCGAGTGGAGTAAAGTTTGAAGAACTGTCAGTGGAAAATATGGTTATAGTAAATCTGTCAGGGAAAGTTATAGAGGGTAAGTTAAAACCTTCGGTTGATACTCTGTCGCATTTAGTTGTCTATCGGAATAGAAAAGATATTTTTGGCATTGTGCATACACATTCACCCTATGCGACAAGTTTTGCTATTTTGAACCAGCCCCTGCCTGTATATATGACTTCTCATGCTGACCAGTTTGGTGAAACTATACCTGTCGCCGGATATGCGCCGCCTTTACCACTTGAAGAGGTGGGAAAAACTCTCGTGAGAGCATTGAATGATTATAGTAAAAGGCCAAAATGGATTTTGAAAAGAACTAAAATATTACCTGCTATATTACTTAGAAATCATGGTGTCTTTTGTTTTGGTGAATCCGCTACAAAAGCATTGAAATCAGCAGTAAGAATTGAAGAGATAGCAAAAACATATCATTTTGCTTTGTTGCGCGGTAAACCTAAGGTATTGCCTGAAAAAGAAATAAAAAAGTGGTATTACAGGTATCATAATATTTATGGCCAGCCAGAGAAAAGGTAGAAATTTAACTATTACAAGACGTCTATTATCTAAAGATATATATGAAATATCAATATAGAACATAAAAGAATTCATTCTATGGAAGTTGCCTGCCAACAAATTTCTCACCGATGGAAAATTGATTTTCTATCAAAAATATGTTAGAATAATTTCGCAATGAAAAAATTAGAAAAAAATCTGGATAAAATTGGTAAAATTTTTTTAGAGAAGAGCGTAATTTTTGCATATCTTTTTGGTTCTTGTGTTGAAGGAAAAGTTGGTAAAATAAGTGATATTGATATAGCTGTTTATTTCGACGATAAATTAACAAGTTCTGTAATGTTTGATAAAAAATTAAAAATTATGGCTGAATTGTCATCTCTTTTAGATAAAGATGAAATAGATATAGTCATTCTCAATGATGCATATCCACTTATTGAACACAGGATTATAAAAAATGGCAAAGTGATTTTTTCTATAGATGAAAGCAGAAGAATCGATTACGAAGTAAAAGCGGTAATGAGATATCTTGATTTCAAACCATATATAGAGAAGTATACAAAGGAAACTCTTTATGGTAGATAAAGAAAAGTTAGCAAAATATATAAGAGATTTAGAACTTTATCTCAACCAGATTGCAGAACTACAGAAATCTGATAAACAGGAGTTTTTACGTAATTGGAAAGTATACGATTTAGCTGAAAGAAAATTACATTTAGTTTTGGAAACTTATTTAAGTATTGGTGAAATGGTTATTAGTGAGTTTGGTTTTAGAAAACCTGAAAAATATTCTGATATACCACGAATATTGTGTGATAATCAGATAATTCCAAAAGATTTATCAGAAAAACTTATAGAGTTAGCAAAATTTCGTAACGTATTAGTACATGAATACCTGTATCTTGATCACGAAAGAGTATATGAACATTTGCAAAAAGACTCATTCACAGTTCATGAATTTCTGAATTGTATAAAAGAATTTGTAAGAGAAAAAGAGTAATTAGAAAGGATATGGAAAGAAAAAAATTACCTGATTTAGTAATTGGCGATTTAAGAATAAATCCTCCGATTGTGCAGGGCGGTATGGGAGTCAGAGTCTCCATGTCAAGGTTGGCGAGTGCTGTCGCAAACGAGGGTGGGTTGGGCGTTATTTCAAGTGCAGTGATTGGCGGTGTAAAGGGTTTTAAGAGTACCGAGGAATACAAGAAGGCTGAAATAGCCACTCTCAGGGAAGAAATAAGAAGGGCTAAAATGTTAAGTAAAGGAAAAGGTGCTATAGGAGTCAATATAATGTGTGCATTGACAGGTTACAATGATTCGGTTATAGCATCTGCAGAAGAAGGTATTGATATTATTTTTTCCGGAGCCGGCCTGCCTTTAAGTCTTCCAAAGTTAGTTAAAGGTTTTAAAACGAAAATATCTCCCATAATCTCTTCTGGAAGAGCTGCTGAGATTATGTGTAAGGTCTGGACGACAAAACATAACTATATTCCGGATGCCATCGTTGTGGAAGGTCCTCTTGCAGGAGGACATTTAGGATTTAAATTTGAAGAACTAGAACCCGATAAAATGCCAAAATTAGAAGATATACTGGTTTCAGTTTTAGAAGTAGTGAAAAAGTATGAAAATAAATTAGGTAAAAAGATACCGGTGATTGCAGCAGGAGGGATTTACGATTACAGGGACATTATCAGGATGCTGGACATAGGAGCGGATGGTGTCCAGATAGCCACCCGTTTTATATGTACTTATGAGTGCGATGTGGCGACAGAGTTCAAACAGGCAATAATAAATGCAAAGAAGGAAGATATAGCGATTATCCACAGTCCGGTACATTTACCGGGAAGAGCGGTAAGAAACAAGTTTTTAGAAAAAGCAGAACGCAGGGAATATAAGGTTAGATGCAATTCTCTATGTTTGAAGGGATGTATTCCGAGTAAAGCCCCTTATTGCATAAGTGATGCGTTGGTGAATGCAGCCAAGGGTGACCTTGAAAACGGGTTTGTTTTTACAGGAGCAAATGCCTACAGAGTAAACAAAATAGTTTCAGTAAAAGAACTAATGGATGAATTAACGACAGGGGACGACGCTACTTGAAAATTATCAAATGCCTAAATTCATAGTTGATTTTATGTTAGGCAGGCTTGCCAGGTGGTTAAGAATATTCGGGTATGATGCTGAATATTATTCAGGTGTCAGCAGAACTGGACTACTGTATCAAAGTTTGAAGGAAAAAAGGATATTATTGACGCGTGACCACGTATTGAGCAGAAAACGCGCCTGGCAGTTTTTATTGATAAAAAGTAATTTTTTTTTAGACCAGTTAAAACAGATTAAAGACGAAACAGGGATTGAATTTGATAGTAACAGGTTGTTCAGTAGATGTACGTTTTGTAATGTAGTCGTTGAGACAATAGATAAGCAGAAAATAAAAGGAAAAGTTCCTGAATACGTTTATGCTACCCACGATGAATTTTCACACTGTCCAAAATGTAAAAGAATCTACTGGGCTGGTACACACCTGGAATTATTACAGCAACAATGTGAAGGGAAGGAACTATGGAAAAAGACCGTCAAGCATTAAATTATACGTTTTTTTTACTGAAGTATCGTGATTATACAGAAAAAGAACTTACGGCAAAATTAAAACAAAAGAAGTACAATAGCGATATTATAGATAAAATCTTAAAAAAACTTAAAGAGTTTGGATTGGTTAACGATAAAAAGTTTACGCTAAACTGGATTTCTAAAAGACTAGCCTCCGGAAGAGGATTGCATTTGATTAAGAGAGAATTATATGAAAAAGGCGTCAAAGAAGAGACGATTCAAGAGTGTGTTGAGGAAATGAAACAAAACCCCGAAGATGAAATGTTATCTGCAAGAAAAATATTTGATAAAAAAATTGAGCGGGTTAAAGGAGAGTTTAAGGGAAAAAGACTTCCGTTAGATAAAATATACCGCAGTGTCGGCGGGTATCTGGCAAGGCGGGGATACCCCGTAAGTACTATAAATAAAATTTTCAAAGAATGGAACAGTGGATATTCTTCGCTTATTGATTCAGATTTCTAAGAAAGGCGGGAGACAGGATGAAACAGGCGTTAATAAGTGTATCGGACAAAACAGGAATTGTTGAGCTGGCTAAGGGACTGGTAGAAAACGGTATTAGCATCATTTCTACTGGCGGGACAGCAAAAACATTAAAAGACAACAAGATTAATGTTACGGAAATCTCCGGTATTACGGGTTTCAAGGAGATACTTGACGGCAGGGTGAAAACCCTGCATCCGATAATTTTTGGCGGCATACTGGCACAGAGGAATGACAAACATCTAAAAGAACTTAAAGACCATAATATTAATACCATAGATATTGTTGTTGTAAATCTCTATCCTTTTGAACAGACCATAACTAAGGAATTAAAACAGGATTCAGAAATCCAGTTATCAAAAGACATTATTGAAAATATTGATATCGGCGGAGTTGCTTTATTGCGCGCAGCAGCTAAAAACCATGAGTCGGTAGTAGTTGTTTGTGACAGTAAAGATTACGGTGATGTGTTGGAACATATAATAAAAAATGATATATCACCTGAATTTAAAAGAAAACTTGCTGCAAAAGCATTCCGTCATACAGCATATTACGATTCCATGATATCCGGCTGTTTTACACAGGAGAAATTTCCTGAAACATTTACAGTTGGTATGAGAAAAATTTGTGAGACAAGGTATGGTGAAAACCCGCACCAGAAAGCTGCTCTCTATGAAGTCCCCGATACAAAATATAAAACTCAAGGAGTGGTGGATGCAAAACAACTGCATGGGAAGGAGTTATCGTATAACAATTACCTGGATTTAGAATCAGCCTGGAGTCTGGTAAATGAATTTGATACTACTGCCTGTGTAATTGTTAAACACAACAACCCCTGCGGTGTTGCATTAGGAGATACTGTGCTTTCTGCATACAAAAATGCACTTCTGTGTGACCCCGTGAGTGCTTTCGGTGGTATAATTGCAATTAACCGTGAAGTTGATAAGGACACTGCAGTAGAAATAGTAAAACTTTTTACCGAGTGTATAATTGCGCCTGAATATACGGAAGAGGCAAAGAAAACACTGTCTGCCAAAAAGGATTTACGGCTTCTTGAATTACCTGTCCAGAAATTACCTGAGAAAATTATTGACATCCGCAGTATATCAAGGGGTATGCTTGTTCAGGATAGGGATACACTGGTAGGACAGGACAATTTAAAAGTTTCCACTAAACGAAAACCTACCGAAGAAGAATTAAAAAGTTTAATCTTTGCATGGAAAGTAGGCAAAAATGTTAAATCAAATGCGATAATACTTGTCCGGGGGACGCAGGCAGTTGGTATTGGTGCGGGTCAGATGTCAAGGATAGATTCGATAAAAATTGCCCACTCAAAAATGAATGAAATACCGGCGGATAAATTGCCAGAAACGCCGCTGGTCCTTGCCTCTGATGCATTTTTCCCGTTCCCTGATGTCGTTGAAGAAGCAGTAAAGATTAAAGTTACAGCTATAATACAGCCCGGTGGTTCGCTGGGTGATGAGAAATCAATTGATGTTTGCGATAAAAACAACATAACTATGGTATTTACCGGGATAAGACATTTCAGACATTAAAGAAAAAACGGGGACGAGAAAAAACGGGGACTCCAAGGGAGGAAACTAACTACACCCAATGATAGATTTACATACCCATACTTTTTTTTCTGATGGCGAATTGATACCGAGTGAACTGGTATGCAGGGCAAAATACAGAGGATATACTGCAATAGGTCTCTGTGACCATGTGGATTTTTCCAATATTGATTTTGTTGTCCCGAGGATTGTAAAGGTATCAAAATATCTGACGGAATATTACAAAATAACTGTAATCCCTGGTGCAGAAATTACTTATGTTCCACCGGAACTTATTTCTAAGGCAGTAAGTATGGCACGTAAACTTGGTGCAAGGATAGTTGTTGTCCATGGAGAAACAACCGCTGAAGAGGTTCCACCCGGCACAAATCATGCAGGAATTCTCTCAGGAGCAGACATACTGGCACATCCGGGTAAAATATCTGCTGAAGAAGTTTGCCTTGCAGGTAAGAAAAATGTTTTTCTTGAGATAACTTCACGCAAAGGTCACAGAGATACCAACAGACATGTTGCGACACTTGCGAAACGGCACAATGTAAAAATGGTTTTTGATAACGACGCACATTCATTGAAAAATCTGCTCGTTGAGAAAGATATAAGGAAAATACTTAAACTTGCAAATCTTACCTGGAATGATTATTTAACAATGCAGTCAAACGCCAGGAGACTTATAAACTCTAATGTCAAGACCTGACCCCATAAGAGAGAAGTTTTTAAGATTTTTTGAAAAAAAGAATCATACAATTATCCCTTCAGATTCACTTGTGCCTTCAGGTGACCCCACCCTGCTTTTTACTTCTGCCGGTATGGTGCAGTTCAAGAAATATTTCCTGGGTGAAAATAAAGGTCTCTCCAGGGTGGCTTCATGCCAGAAATGCTTCCGCACGTCCGATATAGATGAAATTGGACGGACACCGCGGCATTTAAGTTTTTTTGAAATGTTAGGCAATTTTTCTTTTGGAGATTATTTTAAGAAAGAGGCGATAGAATGGGGGTGGGAATTTCTTACAAAAGATATGTCACTGCCGGAGAATAAATTGTGCGTGACAGTGTATAAAGATGACTCTGAAGCATATGATTTATGGAAACAGATTGTGCCTGAAAAGAAAATATATAAACTTTCAGAAAAAACAAATTTCTGGAGTATGGGACCAACAGGGCCCTGCGGACCCTGTTCTGAGATTATATTTGATTCAGGTGAAGAATCCGGCTGTGGTAAAAAAGACTGCAGTCCGGTTTGCGATTGCGATAGAGGGCTGGAGATATGGAACCTTGTTTTTACACAGTTTGACAGAGACAATTCGGGTAAATTAACGCCATTACCCAGGAAAAATATTGATACAGGCATGGGTCTTGAACGGCTCAGTCTCGTAGTAAATAAAAAGAAAAATGTTTTTGAGACGGATTTATTCCTGCCAATTATTAATGAGTTAGAAAAAACCTTTGAGTGTAAATACGGCAGCAATAAAAAGAACGATATATTACTGAATATAATCTCAGACCATGTCCGGGCAATAACATTTCTTACATCCGACGGGGTTTTACCCTCAAATGAAGGCAGGGGCTATGTGCTCAGAAGATTAATAAGGCGGGCAGTGAGACAGGCTAAACTACTGGATTATAATGAACCTTTTCTTTATAAATTGACGAATAAGGTTGTCAGCATTATGAAAGGCACATACAGTGACTTGTATATCAGGCGCGAAAACATTGCCATGATAACAAAATTAGAAGAAGAAAAATTCATTGAAACTCTTGATGTCGGAATAAATATGTTAAATGAAATGATTGAAAAAGTCCAGAAAACAAAGAAGAATACACTGTCCGGCAAGGATGTTTTTTATCTTCATAATACTTATGGATTTCCACCCGAACTGACAGAAGAAATTCTTGCAGAGCACAAACTTACATATAATGAAGAAGAATTCATTGAAGCACAAAAATCTGCAAAAGAAATTGCTAAAACATCCTGGAGGGGAGTCAAAGTGGCAGATATAAATGTTTATAATAAATTTGGGCCTACAGAATTTGTTGGCTATGAAAAATTCAGTTCGGAATCTACAATAAAAGGCATTGTTTCTGACGGAATATCTGTAGATTCAACAGGGGAGAATAAAACCGCAGAAATAATAATTGATAAAACGCCATTTTATGCTGAATCAGGCGGACAGGCGGGAGATAAAGGCAGAATCTATAGTTCAAAGGCAAGTGCGGAAGTAACCGATACACAAAAAACACCTGAAGGGGTTTTTATACACAGCGTTAAAGTAACAAAAGATAAATTTTCTGTCGGCGATAAAATAACAGCAGAGATTGATATTGAACAAAGAAAGAGTATTATGCGTCACCATACCGTAACACATCTTCTGCATAAGGCATTGAGAGAAGTTGTCGGCGGACATGCTGCACAGTCAGGGTCATTGGTTTCTCCTGAAAGGTTAAGGTTTGATTTTACACATTTCTCTGCTTTAGATAAGAGACAGTTAGACCGTATTGAAGATATAGTTAATAGTAAAATATTAGACTGCCTGCCTGTGAAAATATTTTACACTGAACTAAATAAGGCACGGGAATACGGTGCAATGGCATTGTTCGGAGAAAAATACGGCGAGAGAGTCAGAACTGTTATGGTAGGGGGAATTGAAAATGAGCCCAAAACAGCGTCCAGCCTTGAACTCTGTGGCGGGACACACATATCAAATACAGGTGAAATCGGGTATTTTAAGATTATAAGCGAGTCTTCAATAGGCAGCGGTGGACGCAGGATAGAAGCGCTGGCAGGAAAACCAGCGATGGAATACGTGCGCAGGTCGGAAGAAATGTTGAATGAATTGTGTGAAATGACTAAATCGTCCAGGTCTGACCTGAAGGAACGCATTGAAACGCTCAATAAATCACAAAAAGAACTGGAAAAGAAAGCAGAAAATTTACAGAGGCAGATTTTATCAGGCAAAAAAGCAGAGCGTGCAGAATATACCATAAAAAATTTCAAACTTATAGTACAGAAGATTGACAATATTGACGAAAAAACCCTCAGGTCTGTTGCCGACGAGATAAAGAATGGGGTCCAATCTAATTCTGTGATAGTTGTGCTTAACCAGAAAGATGACAAAATGTCATTCGTCATAGTTGCAACACAGGACGTTGCTAAAAAAGATATAAAAATAGATTCATTAGTGAAAGAATTTGTTAAAGAATTAAACTGGTCAGGCGGGGGGAGAGAGGATTTTGCCCAGGGCGGAGGCAAAACCGTTGACATTAAAAAAATAACCGCTGTATTAAAGTCCCTCCTGTAACTTACTCGTAATCGGTGACGGTCTTTACTTATTTACATTTGGGAAAACTGTAAACTCTAATGTCCCGCCTGACGACGGGCAGGCAAGACCTGACCCTATTTTATGACCCTATTTTAGGAGGTTAAAGTGGAAATAGCAGAATTAGAAAAGAGAGCAAAGAAAATAAGATTTGACATTGTCCGTATGCTCTGTAAAGCCGGCAGCGGTCATCCGGGAGGTTCTCTATCAGCAGTAGAATTAATGACTGCACTTTATTTTGACCAGTTAAAACATAACCCCAAAAAGCCTGACTGGGAAGACCGTGACAGGGTAATCTTTTCAAAAGGACATGCCTGTCCGGTGCTTTATGCCTCTCTGGCGGAATCCGGATATTTCCCCGTGGAAGAACTTATGACTCTTCGCCAATTAGGCTCCCGCCTTCAAGGTCATCCTGGTAAGGATAAAGGATTACCCGGAATAGAAATATCGTCCGGTTCCCTTGGACAGGGGCTTTCAGTCGGGGTTGGATTATCTTTAGGTCTTCGGCTTTTCAACAAGTCTAACCGGGTTTATGTTATAATGGGTGACGGTGAGTGTGACGAAGGTCAGATATGGGAAGCTGCAATGAGTGCGGGACATTATAAATTAGATAACATTTGCGGTGTCGTTGACTATAACAGACTCCAGATTGATGGTGCGACTGAAGAGGTTATGGGATTAGAACCGTTTGCAAAAAAATGGCAGGACTTCCGCTGGGAAGTAATTGAAATTGACGGACATAATTTAAAAGAAGTGATTAATGCTTACCGTAAAGCAAAAGAAATCAAAGGCAAACCGACGGTTATTATCGCCCATACCATTAAAGGGAAAGGCGTTTCTTTTATGGAAAATCAGGCGTCCTGGCATGGCGATGTACCAAAAGGAGAAAAGGCGGAAGTTTGTCTTAATGAATTAGGAAAATGTCTAGAGGATTTAAATGGAGAAGGATAAATCAAAATGGAAAGAAACTCGTGCAGGTTATGGTGAAGGATTAGTAATTTTAGGTGAAAGAAATCCAAAGATTGTAGTTCTCAGTGCAGATTTAACCAAGTCAACCCACGCAAATCTTTTTAAAGAAAAGTTTCCTGATAGGTTTTTTCAATTCGGTATAGCCGAACAGAATATGATGGGAGCAGCTGCGGGGATGAGTCTGGCCGGTTGTATACCTTTCGTGTCAACTTACGCTGTATTTGCTACAGGACGGTGTTTTGACCAATTGAGAGTAAGCGTGTGTTATTCTAATTGTAACGTTAAAATTGAAGGTGCACACAGCGGTCTTTTAGTAGGACCGGATGGTGCCACTCATCAATCTTTAGAGGATATCGCACTGACCAGGGTTTTGCCTAATCTTACGGTTATTGAACCCTGCGATGTTATTGAAGCCAGAAAAGCTACTCTCTCGTCAGCTGAAATTTATGGACCTGTCTATATCAGGTTAGTACGTGAGAAAACAGCAATTGTCACAGCAGAAGATTCACCGTTTACTATCGGTAAAGCGAATGTGCTTCGTAATGGAAAAGATGTTACTGTTATTGCCTGCGGTCCTGAAGTTGCCGAGGCACTGTTAGCCGCTGAGGAAGCAGAAAAAGAAGGGATTAAAGTTGGTGTGGTTAATCTTCATACCATTAAACCGCTGGATGAAGAAACTATTGTTAAGGTGGCTAAGGAAACAGGAGCAATAGTAACTACTGAAATCCATCAGGTTGCCTGCGGTATGGGCAGTGCTGTTGCCGAAATTCTGTCCCGGACATATCCTGTCCCGATAGAAATGATAGGCGTAAAAGATAGGTTCGGCGAATCCGGTCAACCATATGAACTATTGGAAAAGTTTGGTCTTACCTCGACTTCAATTCTAAATGCAATAAAGAGGGTTTTAAAAAGAAAAACATGAAAGCAGCTATTTATGAAGGTATAGAAAAGATTACAATCAAAGATGTCCCGGTTCTGGAGATAAATGAGAATGAAGTTTTAATAAAGATAAAAGAATCAATTGATTTTTCTTGAAAATGTTTTGATTTTATTGCTGAAATTTTGTTTAATATTGTTAGAGTTACTTATAAGATAATATTCTAAAAAATTGAAACTATTGGCTTTGCGAGAATATGATTAATGAAATCAAAAAATATCTTTCTGAAGGAAAATTCAGAATCACAGATCATGCAATGGAAGAAATGAAAGATGAAGGATTTGTAATTCAAGACTTAGTTGGTGGGGTAAACAAGGGAGAGATAATTGAGAACTATCCTAAAACATATCCTCTGCCTGCTTGTCTTATTAATGGAAAGACTGGTAAAGAACGTCCAATCCATATTTGTCTTTCGTTACCACCATTAGTTAAAATTATTACTGTATACGAACCATCTATTGATAGATGGAAACCCGGATTCCGTGAAAGGAGGTAGAAAACTCATGAGAAATATATGTGTTTATTGTGGTGGAAGAATTGAAGATAAGATTGTGACTGTGGTTAAAGAAAATCAAGGGGAAGTAATTATTATTGATAACGTTCCAGCTGGTGTTTGTACTCAATGTGGGGAAAGAGAATACACATCTGAGGTAGCAAGAAAAATAGAAACAGTCATTATTAAGAAAAAGGGTATTAAGAAAACAAAGACTGTTCCTGTAGCGGATTTGTCAGTGATTTAGGGTTCATAATAATTTTGGGGACACATTACTTAATTAAATAGGGACGTCAATAAATCGATAAATCGGGATAGGCATAATTAAGTAATGGGTCCCCAAAATTGCCCCAAAATTGGGATTAGGGGGATAACATGAGAAGAATACTGATGATTTTTGCGTTAGTCCTTTTAACCGGTAATGTTTTCTCAGAAACGGATTTGATAAAAATGTTTCTGGAAAATAAACTGACAGAGGTAACGAATATATCTGAAGGAGACGTTCTTGCTCTTGTTCCCGAAAGCGTTGTTGTAAGCCGGGATGGGAAGAATGCAGCATTTATTGTGAATAGAGTCGGGAAAATGTTTTTGACGTTCAATGGTAAATATCAGGCTGAATATGACCACATTTATACCTATTCCCTTGTTTTCAGCTCTGATAGCAGGCATTTTGCCTACGCGGCCCGAAATGTGGATAATATAACATTCATCATGCTGGATAGGAAAATATACAGGCAGGAATCCAGAGATAATACTTTCATGGATGATTCACTCGTATTCAGTCCCAATGGTAAGCGAATTGCATACGTTGTGAAAAGATACAATGGCAAATACGTCGTGGTGCTGGACAAGGAAGAGATTTGCGAACTGGAAGAAATAGATGTGGGCAGCATTGTATTCAGTCCTGACAGTAAACACGTCATCTATATTGGAAAGCAATGGAAAGAGTGGGTTGTGTTCGTAAATGGTAAACCGGGTGCGGAAAACTTTGACGAAATACTGTATATTGATAGAAAAAACAACAAGAAGATAATGTTTGTGTCGTCAAACACATTATACTATCTGGCGAAGAGGATGGGCGGGCATATTGACTTGATGAAGATAGTCTTAATAAGGTAGAGCGGGGACCAGTGAAGAAAATCACCTTAATGTGTTTATGTTTTCTATTTCAATTACTCGCAGGCAATATCCTTCTGTCTTATGAAAAAACATTGACTGATGAACAAATTGATGAGATAAGAATTCTATCAGACGGGAAGGAGTACGAGAAACTTGTTGAGAAGTATGGCTATCTTCTTGACTTGACCGACGAGCAGATTCAAGATATAAAAGTATATATAAGAGATGAAAAATATGATGAATTATTGAAGAAATACAGCTATCTGATTGAAAAAATCAGAAAAGATGAAGATATACTCAAACTAATAAGAGAAATAGATAAGAGGGACAAAGCGAAGAAGAAGGTGCCTGCATCCGCTGACAGGCGGGGACACCTGTATGCGATGCCTATATCAACTGAGACTGTAGGGAAGATGTCTATGGGTTTTGGCATGTATTCTTTGGCTTCATTTAAGTATAATCTTACGCAAAGGTTAAGCGCAGAGATAACCGGACTCTATACGACAAAAATTAAGGGATACGGATGCAGGTTTGATTATTTTTTAATGGAGGGCATTTGTATAGGGCTGGAAGCTGATTTCGTTGATGTTTCCAACGAGTTGATGACCGGAAAGGGATATTTGATATTGCCCTTTATAGGAGCCGAATATTTTAACGATAAAAAACGTTCCGTTTTTTTAACGTTTGGTCCTGGTTTTGTGACGGTTACTGAATATACAAGCGGAACTGATTGGCCAAAAGATTTAATGTGGATTATGAATTTCGGAATCTATTTATATTTTTAAGATTCTTAAGGAATCAATTCTAAAAAGTTCTGCTTATTTAAAGCTTAGGAAATTATAAAATATCCTCAACAAGTTGAGGATTCCCTTTGGAATCCCGAACTTGTTCGGGCTTTCTTAAAAGGAAAAATGAAAAAAATTAAAGTAAATCCGAAGAGTGGAGCTTATGATATTCTAATAGGGTTTGACATAATCAAAGATATAGGTAGTTATATTAAGAAAATGAATTTAGGGGATAGCATATTTCTAATAACCAGCCCTAGAATAGGAAAACTTTATCTTAAACCTTTCCTGCAGGGATTGAAAAAATATAAATACAGGGATTTAAAGGTGGCATATGTAAAAGATGGAGAGAAGAACAAGAGTTGGAATTCATATAAAAGTTTATTGGACGAATTAGTATCGTTTAATGTAAATAATGACAAAAGAATTCTTGTTATTAATTTAGGTGGTGGAGTAGTGGGAGATATCGGAGGATTTGTCGCAGCAACCTATAATAGGGGAGTTGATTATATACAAGTACCGACTACATTATTAGCATTTGTTGACTGCGGTATTGGAGGAAAAACAGGAATAGATTTTAAGGGAATAAAAAATGTCTTAGGTGCTTTTCATCAACCCAGGTTGGTATTTGCTGACCTTGAATTACTTGAAACTTTACCTAAAAGGGAATTAAAATCCGGGCTTGTAGAAGTTGTTAAATATGGGGTAATTACTGACCGTAACATGTTTAATTCTATTGAAGACACTTATGAAAATATTTTAGAACTAAACAAAAATAGTTTATTGGATATAGTTTGCAAATCATACAAAATAAAAGCCGATATTGTAGAAAAAGATGAAAAAGACAAATTAGGAATAAGAGTAAAATTAAATTATGGACATACCCTGGGCCATGCAATTGAATCTGCTTCAAGATTTGCATACAGGCACGGGGAGGCTGTTTCTATTGGAATAGTTTGCGCTAATGATATTGCATTAAAATTAAATTTAATGAATAAAAACGTATGTTCTAGAATTGAAAATTTATTAATAAAAATAGGAACACCCGTAAAAATCAAAAATTGTAGATTGGATAATATACTTGACTACTTCTGGCATGATAAAAAGTTTATAAATGGAAAAAATAGATTGGTTTTGGCAAGGGATATTGGAAAAATACAAATCAGGGAAAATATCCCTATGGAGATAGTAAAAGAAGTATTACGGAAACGAATGGAAAGGTAATACTAAAACTCTTAACATTAATAAACTCTTAACATAATTTTATATTATATAAGACAAATAATCACAGGAGAAAAAAGTAATTGTTTAGCAGTCAGAAGAACTATGGAATTTACCCTTTAGGGTTTTATCCGCAGGATTATCTAATTTATAAAAGGCTAAAGCCTTAATTCCAAATATGAATAAATTATGTCCAAAACAATTTGTTTCTAATAGCTAAACAATTACCTTTCGTATACCCATTATAGTAAAATTTCTTATAAATATCAATAAGAAATGCGGATATGAATACTTGACATTCTAATTTTGATTTTATAAACTATTTACAGAGCGGAAATAAAAATTATCCGGGGACACTACGAACAAATCAATAACTGAAAATTCAATGATAATACATCTGGATGCGCCTGTAGCTCAGATGGATAGAGCATCGGCCTCCGGAGCCGAGTGCACCGGTTCAACTCCGGTCAGGCGCATTTTATTAATGTTTTTGATTTTTATTTGGCACTATAGCCAACCGGGATTATATAGATTACCCGATGGTCTTTGGGTAGGTTAAGCAATTTTTCTACTGCAGCATCATCAAATGCACCCACGGAAACCGAGCCAAGGTCCATTGCAACTGCCTGTAAATGTATGTTCTGTGCAATATGCCCCGCTTCCATGTCAACATATCTTATACCTCTTTTACCATATCGCCCGGTAACTCTTTCATATACAGCAGAAATAACAATGCTTATTGATGCTTCTGCAATGAATCTCTGTCCCCCGCAGGCTCCTGAAAATTCTCTACGTATGTCCCTGTCTGATAGTTTTTCAATTTTATGTCCATCAGGTATATAGTGATACAACCCGTTATGTGCTACCAGATAGATTTCCATTGGATAGAGAGCACCAGCTGAAGGCGCAGTACGAAATCTCATCCTTGGTTCAGTAATACCCTGTGCAGACCAGAGCAATTGTGAAACTTGTTCCTGAGTGAAGTTTTTATTGATGTATCTTCGGATGGAACGTCTTTTTGATAATGTTTGTTCAAGAGAAACTTTGCCGATTATTTTTGGTTGAGGTAGTTTTATGACCATTTTTTCTCCCATCCGGGACCTCCCGAGAGTATAAGCAGCAGTAAGCAAGAGACATATTAGCGCGAAGATTTTTTTGGACATAGAAGCAAGTAAAACCCTGAAGGGTTAATTCCTGGAATTCCCTGTAGATTTAAAATAACATAAAATAAACTACTGCCAGCACAAAAATTGCAAGAAACAGAATGCCTAAGAAAACAGGAGAAAAAATTACCAGAATAAATTGCCAGAAATTCAATGAATATGCTTCTTTTATACCAGAAAAGAATAATACAGTAATCCACAAAAATGTTAAAAATGAAGCCAGTCCTAAAAGAAGTGTCGACTGGCTGATCCAAAAGGTTGATACAATAGAAACCGGTAAAAGTAAAAAGATTGGCGTGAAAGACAAACAGGATATGCTCAGGACAGTTTTTGTATCTATCTCTTTACAGAAAAATGATACTATGAATTGTATCAGCGCAAGGTAAGTTATTATCATAAGAGAATATATCGTAAATGACAAAAGAAAAACCAGGATTGTTGCCATAAGAGATTCTCTGTTTGAGATGATTAGAACGATTTGACTAATCAATGACTGGGTAAAAACGGCAATAATGAAGGTTATAATAGACGGTAATAAAATATTTGTTTGTTTTATATCACGTACTGTTTGTTTTGGCATTGCGAGGTATGAAAACAATAGATTTATGTGTTTTGGCATAGATATAAGTTACTCCAGCATATACTCAAATCGCAATTTTCTTACGTTTAATATTTCCTGCACGGAAGTCTGGGTTTTTGTCTCACCGAAAATTCCCAGCAGTCTATCCCAGGGGTCAATTTCAGTTATTATCTTAGGTTCACCTGAAATATTTGCAAGTTCTTTGGCTAAATTTATAGCGTCAGTATCGTTACCTAATTTGTCTATAAGACCGCTTTTGAGCGCCTGTGTTCCGGTAAATATTCTGCCGTCTGCAAGTTTTCTGACATTATCCGGTTCCATTTTTCGTCCTTCAACAATGGCATTAATGAACTGGTTATACGCTTCATTAATCAATTCCTGGAATATTTGTTTTTCATCTTCTGTAATTCCACGGAACATTGTTCCGGTATCTTTGAATTTTCCTGACTTTATTACTACTGTCTGGACACCGATTTTCTTAAAGAGTTCCTCAATGTTTCCGATTTGTAATATAACGCCTATTGAGCCTGTAATTGAACCTGGATTTGCTACTATTTTATCACAGGCACTTGCGACATAATATCCTCCTGAAGCTGCCACATCGCCCATAGATGTAATGACAATTTTACCCTTCTGTCTCAACCGCATTACTTCGCTGTATATTTCCTGGACAGCAGCAACGCTTCCACCCGGAGAGTTTATTCTCAATATGATTGCCTTGACACTGTCTTTTTTCCCCAAGATGCGCAGTTTGTTGACAATATCTCCTGAATCATAGGCAAAGATTTTTCTGGGCTGTAAATTCAAACTTATAGGACCTGAGATATTGACGATTGCAATTTCATTCTTAAAAGAGGATTTAAGAGCCATAAGTTTAGATTTTCTATCAATTTTTCGTCCTGTAACAATAAATGTTAGTATTGAAAGGACACAGATAATATACAGAATAAATGTCGTGTAAATTAAGATTTTTTGTTTCACTTGAAAACTCCTTAAATCCCCCTTTTTATTCCCCCTTTATCAAAAGGGGGATGGGGGATTTTCATTCTCCTTTAAGTTCCAGTTCTATCTTTTTTGCTTCATCATATATGAACCTGTAATCTATTTCATATTTCCTGGCTATCTTGCGAAGAGGCATCGGTTTTTCACGCAGTTTAAGAATGTCATTGAATGGTTTAGCGGATTCTTCTGTGATCAGGATTAGTTTTATCAGTTCATTCCGTCCATAGCCATTATGAAAAAGTTTCTGCAGTTTTTCTTCGTCGTAATCAAATTTCTCTGCTATTTTTGTTATGAAGGTATCAGAAGATTTGACTATGATTCGTTGCGGTCCCCCGCCTACACCGCTGAAATCTATTCCGGCGCCGAAATCAACATTTTGTGAGAACATGATAGTGGCAGAGGTAAAAATTGAAAACAGGCAAAAGAGACTAATGAATATTGTCTTGTTCATTTATATATAACATCACTTGTACTATTCTGTGTTCGAGAGCAGTGCTGCTCTTGTATATCTGCAATTAGGGTCCCAGAGTGTCCAGTCATAGATGCCGTTATCATAAGCAGCTGTAATCTGATCCCGGACTTCTTTTGGTCCATACTTGTATCCTAATGAAAAATCCTGCAGGTAAGGACGGAGTTTTTTGTAATCTTCTCCCAGACGTTCTTTTGCACCCGAGAGACTTATGAAAACCGTCTTGTAGGGTTCACTGTTTGGGTCGGGTAGATTATATTCACCCTTGTTGTAATGCGACGGGTAAACCATAGGACATACAAAATCAGTTTTACCTGTTATCTCTACAATGTTTTGTCCTATACCCATATCATTTCTTCTTGTAGTGGTTAATCCGAAAATACATATTGAAATATTTGCTCCGAGCGTCTTTAATCTGGCGTTAGCCAGGTCAAGAAAATCATTTAATGCTTTTGCAGAGGTTACAGAACTGTGATTCTGGGAATATCTGCATAAAGACGTATCACCATCGGAAGGAAATCTTATATAATCAAACTGGATTTCTTCAAATCCCAAGTCTATTGCATGTTCTGCGACAGTCAGATTGTAATCCCATACTTCCTTGTTATACGGGTCTGACCAGGCCATGCCTTTACGGTCTTTCCATATTTCGTTGCCCGGTGTTTTTACTGCAAATTCTGGTTTTTTCCTTGCGAGCATATCATCCCTGAAAACAACGATTCTTGCTACAACATAGATATTGTTTGATTTCAAAAGTCTGACAAACTCTTCTATACCTGGCATAGCGGATACATAGCTGCCGATTTTATCCACTAACTCTACCCCGGGTATAGTTACTCCACCATCAGATTCCTTAATTGCAATAACAAGCGTGTTTAACTCAGTCTCGTTGAGCAATTTTAAAATCTCCTGTCTTCTTTTTTTTGAGCCGGCAAACCAGGAAGTTATATGAATACCCCGGACATGTTCTGGTTTATGCGGATTAACTATCCTGAATTGATTTTCTTTTAAAGATTCATTATGTAAGGAGACATTAAAAACAAAAAATAATCCCGGAACTAAAATAAAAATGCCTGCTATAAAAAATAATTTTTTATTCATTTTTCTATTATAAACGTTACGGGACCGTCATTGTGTATTTCTATCAGCATATGTGACTGGAACTCACCGGTAACAACTTTTACTCCCGAGCACTGTTTTAAGTGCTCTATAAACTTATTATATAAAGGTTTTGCTATTTCTGCGCTCGCAGATTGAACGAAATCCGGTCTCCTTCCCTTCATGCAATTGCCATAGAGAGTAAATTGTGAGATTACCAGGACATCGCCTTTTACATCAGTAACTGAACGGTCAAATTCATTATTATGATTACTGAATATGCGGAGATTTAGAATTTTCTCTGCCATCCATCTGGACTGCTCTTCTGTATCATCAAGAGAAACTGCCAGAAGGACAACTATACCTTTGCCTGTTTCTCGTTTCTCAATATTGTCAATAGTAACGCTTGCTTTTGATACACGTTGTATTACTGCTTTCATAATTCTTTATAAGTTTAGCATTTTAAAAAAAATTTTTCAATAAAATTTGCATTTTTAAATAAATTTATATATAATTTACTGGGATTCAAGAAAGCCCGAACAAGTTCGGGGTTCCAAAGGGAATCCTGAAGTTCGGGGTTTCAAAGGGAATCCTCAAGTTCGGGGTTCCAAAGGGAATCCTCAACTTGTTGAGGATATTTTATAATATGGCTAATATAATTGTAGCGGACGATGAGCCGTTTCTTGTAATGGTTCTTAAAGATTCGTTAGAAAAAGTAGGACATAAAGTTACAGCTGCCAGCACCGGTGCCGAAGCAATAAAGTTGATAAGAAAGAAATTGCCGGATTTAATCATACTTGATATGACTTTTCCTGATATGGATGGGTTACAAATTGTAGGTGCATTGAAGGTGGACGAAAAAACAGCGAAAATACCTATATTGATGTGTACCGGTAAAGACACTGTGTCAGATGTTGATGCAAGTTTTAAATTAGGCGTAGTGGGATACATTGTCAAGCCTTTTGAACTTGAAAGAGTAAGAAAAAAGATTGATGAAATTCTATCTAATAGATGATTAGACAGGCAATCTATGCAGGTACCTGGTATCCTGTAGAGAAAAAAGAGATAGAGAGATACTTAGATCTAAAAGCAGAAAAATCCGATGCTATTTGCTGTATATGTCCACATGCAGGATGGCTTTATTCAGGCAAAATAGCCGGCATGGTATATTCCAGAATAGCAAGTTGTGAAAGTTATGTTCTGATTGGACCAAACCATACCGGGCATGGCGTTGAGTCAAGCGTTTTCAATTCGGGTAGCTGGCAGATGCCAGCAGGCGAAGTTGAAATAGATGAGACGCTTGCAAATAATATTTTACAGAATTCTGAATTTCTCCAACCGGATACAAAAGCACACATTAATGAACATTCCTTAGAAGTACAGTTACCGTTTATTCAGTATTTCAATCCACACGCAAAAATAGTTCCGATTATCCTCAGGACAGGATATATTGAAGTATGTAAGGATATTGGACGTGCAATTTACACTGCAATAAAAGGGAGTGCTAAAAAGGTACTGATTGTTGCATCAACCGACATGACACATTATGAGCCTCATGACTTAGCAAAGAAAAAGGATAAACTTGCAATAGATGAAATATTAGCACTCAATGCTGACGGGGTGTTTGGGACTGTACAAAAATATGGTATAAGTATGTGTGGCTATGTTCCCGTAACCGTTGCCATAATTGCTGCAAGAGGATTGTCCGCTACATCCTGTAAACTTATAAAATATGCAACAAGCGGTGATGTTTCAGGTGATTACGATGCTGTTGTGGGCTATGCCGGTTTTATAATAAAATGAATAAAGAAATATCAGAATTGTTGTATCAGATAGCAGAACTGTTGAGTTTCTCTAAGGAAAACCTGTTCCGTGTCCGGGCATATGAAAATGCCGCAAGAGTGATAGAGTCATATCCGCGGGACATTGAGGAACTTGTAAAAAATAACGAATTGAAAGAAATACCGGGTATCGGCAAAAGTATTGAGGAGAAGATTACGGAATATTTATCAACCGGCAGATTGAAATATTTAGATGAATTAAAGAAAGAAATTCCTGAAGGATTGCTGGATATAATGAATATCCCGGGAATGGGACCCAGGAAAACAAAAATTGTTTATGAAAACCTTAAAATCACAAGTATAAAAGAGTTGGAAACAGCAGCAAGGAATGGCAAATTGAGAAATATATCCGGGTTCGGAGAAAAAACAGAAGAGAATATACTGAGCGGGATACAACTCCAGCAGAAATTGCGTGGAAGGATGCTGTTATTTGAAGCGCTGAATTTAGCCGATACTATTATGAAGGAAATTAAAAAAAACAAGGAAGTAAAACAGGTAAGTCCTGCAGGCTCCCTCAGGAGATTAAAGGAGACAGTCAGAGATATTGATATCCTGTGTACGGTAAAGAAGAATAAGGAAAAGTATATAATTGACCGTTTTACAAACCTTCCTATTGTTGATAAGGTTCTTTTAGCCGGGACTACAAAAGCAAGTGTCATTTCAAAAGAAGGCGTCCAGATAGACCTGAGGGTTTTAGAAGAGTTGTGTTATGGTGCAGCCTTACAGTATTTTACGGGTTCAAAAGAACATAATATTGCGTTGAGAGAACTGGCAAACAGGAAAGGTTTTACCATAAATGAATATGGCGTGTTTAAGATAAGCAAATCGGGTCCACCTCCTTCTCCTTCGGGCAAATCTGTTGCCGGCAGGACAGAAGAGGAAATTTATGCTCTACTTGGTTTAAGGTTTATACCACCGATGTTAAGAGAAAACCGCGGTGAGATAGAATCATCTATGGACGGCAGACTGCCGCAGTTAATAAATCTGACAGAAGTCAGAGGCGATACTCATGTCCATTCTAAATATAGCGATGGTGTTAATACAATTGAAGAAATAGCAGATAAAGCAGAAAAACTTGGTTATGAATGGGTCATAATATGTGACCATTCACAATCATTGAAAATCGCAGACGGAGTGTCTCTAAAGGATATGTACAGGAAAATAGATTACATAAACAGGTTGAACCAGAAAAATCCGGGAATTAAGATACTTGCAGGCACTGAAGTTGATATTTTATCAGACGGTAAACTGGACTATCCGGATGAATTATTGAAGGAACTTGATTTCGTCAATGCAGCGGTTCATACTGGATTTAAACAGGAAGAAGAACAGATTACAACACGTATAATAAGAGCAATGGAAAATAAATATGTTCACTGCATTTCCCATCTGACAGGAAGACTTATTGGTAAAAGAGAACCATATAAAATAAATATTGAGAAAGTTCTGCAGTCAGCAAGGGATACCGGGACAGTCCTTGAAATAAATGCTTTTCCTGAAAGGTTGGATTTGAGTGATGTTTACTGCAAGAGAGCTAAGGAGATGGGAATAAAGATGTGTATAGGTTCGGATGCACACAGTATAGGACAGATGGAGTATTTGCCTTTAGGTGTTTATGTCGCCCAGCGGGGTTGGTTGGAGAAAAATGATGTAATCAATACAATGAGTTACAAGGAATTAAAAATGGAGGTGTGAAATGGTTTCAGGATTGGTTTTAGTAAGATTACAGGCAGGGAGAGAAAAAACCGTCCTTGCAAAAATCAGAGATATTAAGGGTGTCAGTAATCTGTCAGCAGTATTCGGC
>Ga0210049_1001080_pt1 | contig 24975 bp, 28 predicted proteins | sample CryGeyCG2014_300_2_FD_183964 | JGI IMG/M metagenome (GOLD analysis project Ga0210049, IMG submission 183964) | Groundwater microbial communities from aquifer - Crystal Geyser CG06_land_8/20/14_3.00 (SPAdes) (version 2) | ecosystem: Environmental > Aquatic > Deep subsurface > Groundwater | place... | reverse complement strand
ATTCGTCGCCAACCTTGCCTCCGGCCTTCTTCTCGCCAATAAAATCTAAAATAATCTGGCGCGACTTCTGCAAGTCTTCAGGTTTTAATTTTTTGATGCCATCTAAACTTTTAGGCATAATATTATTTTATTTCCCCTCCCCTTACTAAGGGGAGGGTTAGGGTGGGGTTTCGCAACGCCACGAACTAACCTTTTATCACCAAACCTCCCCTCCGCCCCTCCTTAGTAAGGAGGGGAACTTTTATAATTATAGCACAAATAAAATTTAAGACTAATTAGATGGCTCAAAAAAATACCTCCACCATCGCTCTAGATTGCTAATTGGTTTAGCTGGCTGTATTTTTTCTAATCCAGGGATATTATAAATCGGACTGCTGGTCGCGGCCGCTGGCGACTCCCCGGTTGTTGGTCCGCTTATTACGGCAACCGCTTCACCTTCTTTTTTCAAGCCTAATTTAAGGCGCGCTTGCTCTTCCACAAATTGATCAGACTCTAAATAAGAAACTAATTCTTTGAAATCTATATTTTTATTTTCTAACGCTGAAATTTCTTTTTCCAGCTCTTTAATCTCCTGGTTTATGCGGTAGCGCCGGCTGACATTTTTAGCCAAAGGCAAACTGATTAAAATTATTATAATCAAACCTAGTAAAGCTAAAAGTTTCTGGCTGGAAAATATCTTAATAAATAAATTTTTTCTCTTCCTGTTTATCATTATGATATACTTATCTGCTCTTTGGCGTTACCCAAAATCCCATATATTTGCCAAGCATTAATCTGGTTTGCGCTTCCAGCGCAGGAATAGAGCCGAAAATTATTATACTCACAGGTAAAATTAACCATTGTAAAATCATAACGGTACTCTTGATCATACCGTAATTTGCCGGACGCTTAGGCAGTAGTAAAGTTGAAATTATGGCGGAAAATATCAAGCCAATCATAGCAACAGTCATTAAAGTGCGGGTTACTACCGGCAAATTACTGGACAAAACCATAGCATTAAATTGATCACCGCCTAAAATCATTGGCATCCAGCCAATCACTCCAATAATTAAGGCATTAGTAGCCCAAGAATGAAAACCATAAAGCTGGACTAAAATGCGATTAATTATTTTTTTCAGGGGTAAATTACGCCAATTTTTGCCAATATTAAAAATTAAATAAGGCACATTTTCCACGCCCCAACCCCAACGGCGCTGCTGCTTGTATAAACTCTTCAAGGTTTTCCGAACATTATCATCCATGCAGACATCCATAGAAACCGGAAAATACAACGGCTCCACGCGATAATCACCCTGATAATAACAAAAGCAATGCCAAAAAATCCGCGAGTCCTCGCTCACCATATTAGTTGACCAAAATCCAATATCCGACAAAGCCCGCCAAGTCATTGAATGCGAAGAGTAAGTCGCTAATTTTTCTTGCCTGATCTGCTGCATCATCTGCCAAAAGGTGTTAGAAGCGGCCGCCACCCGGGCAAAAAAATGAGCTTGCCAAATATTATTATGATAAACCGGAATAGGCTGATAACTAGCGCGGTAAGGATTGGCTACGGTTAAAAATTTATAAGTCAGCCGGAAAAAGTAGCCTGGGCAAACAACAGTATCAATATCAAAAACGCTAACTAAAATTTTATCGTAGTCATAGCCCTCTTTATCTATTATTTTCTCTTTCACTGCCCGGGCTGCCCAAGCTTGATTAGCGCCCTTGCCCTTAAGCTCGCCAACAATATTATCAGGATGAACTGTGATTAAAAAACTTTTAAATTTATGAGCAAATTCCTCTTTGATGATGTTGGCATTATTTAAGGCCTCCGGACCGCCTCTGGCCTCCAGCGCCAAAACTACAATCATTTTATCTGTCGGGTAGCCGTCAGCAACTAATCCCTGGAAGCTGGACCTAATAACAGATAGACTTTCATTATAAGTAGGGAAGATAATCAGCTGATAAACATCCTGCCAAGCCAAATTCTGGCATTCTAAGCGCCAGTTAATCTTTAAATTCCGCTGCATCTCTAAATAAGCGGCTAAAAGTAATAAACCCAGATACAAGACAAGCAGCAACCAATAAACATCAAAGCCAATAATAAAATAAGCCACCCAAACTGGCTTAAAATAAGATAAAATTAAAAGCACTAATAAAGTTGCCCAAGATAAAAAGCCGGGTATTATTTCTAGTATTCGGTAAATCTTTTTATCCCGACCAGCCAGCTCACTGGCCTTGCCGACTCTTAAATAATTCATATAGCGAGTGTTGGACAACTATTTTCAAGGTAATTTCAGCGTTTAGTTCAGCGTAATTCAGCGATAAAAACTTGACAACTTAATATTTTTTTTAAATAATAATTTGCCTAGATAATATAAAATATACAAAAAAACAGTAAAAATTAGCCAATCAACAAGATAAGAAAAATTACTAAAATAAATTAAGCTGTTATTTGCTACTGCCACCGGCCGAATAAAAATATCCCAGCTATTCCAGCGGTTGATTAAGCCAAGCAAAACGCCCAGGGAAATCAAAGGCATAATAGCTAATATAAAAACTTTGCTGGCGAACAGGCCATATATCTTTTCCAACAAAGCTGACATTTGCCGCAACAAGTAGACAAAAAATACCCAGCCCAGAGAGCCGTAAAGAAAAAAGAAAGCTATCATCCAGGCATGCTCTACGCAAACCCGTCCGGCTGAATCAGCGGGACAATAATCTAAGAGATGTCTAATATCTGAAACAATATAAATAGTATTAGGAATGAATAATAGCCAAAAAAAACTTACTATCAAAGCAATTATTTTCTGATATAGCTTGCTAAATTTAGTTTTACGCCAGAAAACATCAAGTAAATAAACTAGGGTAAAAGGTATTATGATCAAGAAAAAATTCCAGAGCATAGCTAAGAGATGGTAATCATTTATTGCCAGCTGATCAAGCCAGCTATGTTTACTGCAAAAATTATCAATAAAATTCGCTCTATTGTTAATAAATCTTTGCATATTTAAACAAGTAAATCTAAAAATTCACGGTTTGTGGGGATAGTTAAAAAGATATCTCCTCGTCTTCTTTTAATTCTCGTTCATCTGCTTTAGCATTTTTTGCCTTTATCTGCTCGGTTGCTTTACTCGGCAGATCGGCTGGTTGTCTTTCCGGTTCTGCCGGCGCAGACTTATTGGCTATTCTTTGGCCGGAAAAATCAACTGCTCCATTTTGCAGGGCTTGCTTGAGTGTTACTTCCGGTTCAATATTTGCCGGCTGTTTTAAGCCAACTCCGTTGCTTTGCTCTAGTTTGGCTAACTCTTCTTTTTTGGCGGCAATTCTGGCCTCAATTTCTTGCCTTTTTTCTGCACGCGCCCGGGATAAGCATTCTTTGCAAAATATCGGCCTAATGCCGTCTGGAGCAAAAGATATATTGGTCGGCTTGCCGCAACGGCTGCAAATCGCCTCAAATTTATAAATACCATTGCTACTACTAACAGGCCTTGCTTCTGGTTGAATTTTTACCCCGTTAGAGAAAGCCACCGCTTTCAAACGACGGTCATTACCGCTTGAAGCTGATCCTGTTAAAAAATCATTTTTTGATGGGGTAAAAAAACGAGATTCTCTAACGGGGTTGACTCTATTGGCAATTGACCCGTGACTTACCCCTATCTCTCTATCTTTTCTAGGCTCCAGAATTTTTGTTGGCCTAGTTTTTTCTGATATTCTAATATTATCTTTTCTGGCAGGCTTTTTTTCAACTTCTTCATCAATCGCATGCCAACGGGAAATTTTTTCTTCCACTACATCTCTATTCTTGGCGTATCTCTCGCGCGAAACCCTGATAACCTTATCTTTGGTGTCAGTTCTTTCTTCTTCAGCTAAAGGTGGCAAGCCCCTGGCAGAAAAAGGATCCGAGGCAATGCCGTCAATCATTAACTTGATATAAAATTCAAATTTCGGCAAATTAACCAAGTCTTCTTCAGTAAAAACCGGTGTGTATTCTTTAACTAATTCTTCAGCGTCAGCCGCGCCAACGCGAAAAACAATCATCGTGCCAATGTTGCCAAAAACCGCCGCCGCTACTTTTTCGCCCAGCTGTTCAATATATTGATGCGCCATAATTAAATTAAGACGGTACTTTCTGGCTTCAGATAAAATATTAGCAAAACTGTCAGTGGTAAAATTCTGAAATTCGTCAATGTATAAATAAAAATCCTGGCGCTCCTTTTCTGGAATATCAACCCGGCTCATGACCGCTAATTGGATTTTGGTAATCATCATCGCGCCCAGTAAAGCGGAATTGTCCTCGCCAATGCGGCCTTTGCTTAAATTAAGGATTAAAATTTTGCCTTGATCCATTACTTCCCTTAAATCAATTGAAGATTTAACCTGGCCGACGATATTTCTAATAAGTGAGCTGGAGAGAAATTGCCCGACTTTATTTTGAATAGGCGAAACCGCTTCTGAAGCAAAATTCTTAGCATAATTAGCAAATTCATTAAGCCAAAAAGATTTGACTACCGGATCCTGTATCTTATCAACAACTTTTTTGCGGAAAGCTTTGTCGGATAACATTCTGGTAATGCCTAATAAGGTTGAGCCCGGATAATCCAAAATAGCCAAAATAGCATTGCGCAAAATATATTCCAATCTTGGCCCCCAGGAATCAGCCCAAAGTTTTTGAAAAACACCGATTAAACCAGAAGCAACTAAATGCCGCAAATGAGGCTCAACTTGCTCTACTACATTAAAAGCAATTGGGTATTCAATATCCGCTGGATTAAAATAGATTACATCATTAACACGGCTAGACGGAATGAATTCAATAATTTTTTCCGCCAAATCGCCATGCGGGTCAACCACTGCCACGCCATACCCCGCCCTGATATCATTGATTATTATATTTTCCAAGACAGTTGACTTGCCCATGCCAGTCTTGCCAATTAAATACATATGACGACGCCGGTCATCTGTCTTGATGCCGAATTTGCGGAAATTATTCCGGTAATTAGTTTCGGCAAAAACTGTAATTTCTTCGTTGGCCATAAGATACTATTAATTATGTCAAATTTTCAAAACTATTATTCTCTAGTCCTATAGTTTGTCATGCCCCGCATTTGCGGGGCATCCAGAAATACGGATTATTTTCTTGGTAATCTAAGTATAAACGTAATAATATTTTTCCTTCTACGTATTTTTTCTGGATTGCGGCTCGGAGGCCGCAATGACAATACAAAATTCAAAAATTAAACAAACGGCAGATTGTCAGGCGGCAAGCCCTTGACGACCGTTGCCTGCGGTAAGACTTTTTTATTTGTCCTGTCTTGAGTAACCTCCTCAAGAAAAATATCATTAACTCCAGCATTGCCTTTTTCTTTCATCAGCAGATCTTCTGCTGCAGTTTCCTTGATGGTCGGCAAGCTGGCTGGCGGCTCCACCTTGCGTCCGGGAGCTTTTTGAATTAAAGGCGCTTTAGCCACGCTTTCTATCGGAAAATGCCAAATAGTGGCTAATTCCTCTACATTTAAAACCATTGGTGTTCTGCCAGCCGTGTCATCACGATTTTTATAGGCGTTCATAATTTTTCTTTTTCGGACATTCATTCTGTAATCATAAAAAATTGGATAATTTATTTTGGTAGCCGTACCATGAAACCCTACATCTGGCTTAAAAGCATTTAAATCACTGGCTTGAAATTGCTTCATAAAACCGACAAAACCATTAGCCGCTTTTGCTCTGTTAATAATTTCTTTTTTGGCTAAATAAATAAACCTAATTTTCACGCCGAAACAAAGCTTGCCTACTTTTTCCTGAATCGCTTCAACCTGCTTTTTCTGCCGCGGCTTTAAATTCATCATTCTGAATTGGACTTCTTTTTCTTCTTTTTTCTTTTCTTCAATATCGCCCCAGAGCCGATAAACAAACTCGCTGAAATTGCCGATTCCTTCAATTAAAGCATCACCCATTTTATCAACAATATTTTTTTTACCTTCAACTTTTTCGCCAATAATTTTATTAATAACATCATCGCCGATATCAGACCATTTAGGATGAAGGGGAATTAAAATTATCTGGTACCAAATTTGCTCGCCCTTTTTCAAGCTGCTCATCAGATCCATTAATGCCGCCATAGAATCTTTATATTGCACTTCTGGCGCGCCAAAAGTATGTTCAAAATCTTGATAAGTTCTAATCGGCAAAGCATTATCCTTTTCCAAAATAAATTCTCCTCCCCAGATATCATACTGCTCATCAGGAAATTTGGTCGGGTAAGGAGTCGCATAATCGTCTACTTCAGTAATTTCTGCATCAGGATATTGGGAATAAACAGCTGATTCCACTAACTCTCTGAATTTTTCCGGCGTTCTGATTAAATATTGAATATAGCCATCAATGCTGACAATCTCCAGGCTGCTAAAAAGCTGGAATTCGCCTAACCACCAAGTCTCATGGTAATTATAAGTCCCGTGCATTCCCGCCAGATAGCAAAACATGTTTTCCACTGCCTTGGGCGATTGCATATTGCCCCGCGGTATATCAATTGCTAAAAATACCTGTTTATGAGAAAGGTACCATTTCCGACGTATATATTGACGCCAGACAAGAGCTGATCCCCAAATAAAAGTCAGGGTAATCGGCAGCCAGCCAAACCATAAAAGAATCTTCAACATCATGATGTCTGGCGGCAAATTGAAAAAATCCGCTACTGGTTGTAAATCAATCACTAGATCCATAAAAATCGGTTCATTGGTTAATTGGTTAATTGGTTAATTGGTTAATTGGTTAAACAGTTAATCGGTTTATGACAATAAAAACTGCCCAACTGCTCAACTGATTAACTGATTAACTGATTAACTGATTAACTGATATTATTTTAACATATTTTGCTTAATACTGCCAAATAAAAAAACAGGCTTAAAGATAACCAAAATTTTTTCGGCAAAATTTAAACCTGTTTGCTCAAAAAATAACATTTTTATTTTTATTTCAAATAATAGAACTTATTATATGTCATTATAATATTATTACTTATCTTTACTGTATGCTATCTGCTTTTATCTTAACTAATTGATATTTGCCGTTGCTGGTTCTAGTAAATCTGCTCTTGTCCATTAGCGCTAAATTTATAGTAGGTTTTCTGACTAATCTCTGGCTTAATACTTTGGCAATTATCTCATCGCGGCTTAAGGGCTGGCTAGTTTGGGCTAAAACTTCGCTTATTACATCAGCGACTGTTCCGGCGCGATAGCCCCACTCTTTTAAGCCATATAAACCGCGACCGACTAAAACATATTTATCGTCTAAAATTAATTCGTTATGAACAGTGGCGGCATTAGCTAATTTTTTATCAAAACCGACTTGATTAATCTTGGCGGCAATTTCAGCAAAATGCAACGGCTTGCCCTGATTCTTAAGTATTAAATATATTTTATCATTAATAGTCTTGGGCTTGACTTCCCGCCAATGATTAATACCCCAATAGCCGAATTTATTTTGCCCAATCTTTTGCGCTGCTTTTAAGATTGAATAAATTACTTTATTAGTATTAATTAAATCAGCTCTTTCCGTAAAAAAATTATTATCAAAAATTGAAGAAATATCCAAGTTATTCGGCGCGACAAATCTTTCTTGATTTGCCTTATAACTATCTAATTCCTTAGCTAGATTAATCAATTCCGCGGTGGCAAATATCTTCTTAGCTTCTTTGATTTTGGCTAATAATTCTTCTGTCAAAGCTTGCAAATGCTCCAAATCCTGGTATTTTAATTTAAAAGAATTTTTAAAATGCTGGGAATTATTAATTTCTTCAAATTCATCAGACAGCAATTTAGAAATTAAAAAATTAAAATGGCTGCGATGGGTTTCAGTATCTTTTTCTTTAGTCTTATAGCCGCCGGCGGAAATATTAGCCAAACTGTCAAACATATATTCCTTCTCCATCAACCCGCCGTGTTCTTCCAACAGCTGATTAATCACCTTTTTCAAACCGCTAATATAATTATTAAGATTTTCTAGCTGTCTTAACTTTTTAATGCTAGAAGTTTCTATTTGCCGAATGCGCTCCCGGGTTAGCTGATGGGCTTGGCCAATCTCTTCCAAAGTCTCCTTGTTTTTGCCATGCAAACCAAAGCGTCTCATTAAAACATCGCGCTCCCGTTCGCTCAATTCATTAAATAAACTATTAATTATCTCAACAGCATCTAACCGAGATACTTCTTCGGCTTGATGATTAGTAATTATTTGGTCTAAGATTGACTTATTTTCCACCCCGTTAGAAATTGTATTTTGTTCTCCTGCCATAGTAATATTTTAATCTTTATATGATCTTTAAATTATTTTCCGGTATTTTATTCTATTATAATATTTTGTGGCTTTAATATAGCACGATTTTTCCTATTAGTCAAATACCGACCTCGACGCCTTACTAAACTAATAAAAAAAATAAAAAGCTACTAAAAATAACAAAAAAATGGCTAACAATAGCCAAATTTATTTTTATTTTATACTTTAACAGAACTTACGCGTTTGATTAGCGGTTGGCTAAAGTTAGTAATTTTTGAAGTGAGGACTGTTTGACCCCGCATTTAATGCGGGGGAGTTCCGCAACGAAAAAATTACTAACTTTAGCCAACTGTCCTGAAAAATATTTTTTAGGTGCGTAAGTACTGCTTTAATTAAAAACCGAAATACTGCACCTCTTCCTCAAGTTGAACCTTGAATTTATTTCTTATTTGCTGCTTAATTAAACTGATTAATTGAACCACATCATCAGCGCTGGCCTGACCAAGATTGATGATAAAATTAGCATGTTTCTCGCTAACTTTAGCCCTGCCGATCTGTTGTCCCTTAAAATCTAATTTATCAATCAACCAGCCCGCGGCTACCTTATCGCCCTTAACTATGCCTGCTTGCTCTGCCTGCTCTGCTAGACTTGAATTAACAGATTTTAGATAAGTTAGGGTTAAATTTTTAAAAACACTGCCAGCGCTATATTCTGGGGGTTGCGCATTCATCCTGTACCGAGAATATTCATTAATTCTCTCTTTAATTTTATCTGCTGAATCACTTTTGAGTTCTAATTCAACTGCTGTTATAATTAAATTTTTCTTTTGCTTAAACATAGAATTGCGATAGCTAAATTGGCATTGCTGATTAGTAAAATTTATAAAACTATCTTTATCTATGTCATATGCTTCTATGTTTTTAACTAGAGCAGACATTTCCTGGCCAAAAGCGCCAGCATTGCCATAAACTGCTCCGCCGATTGTGCCAGGAATACCTACGGCCCATTCTAAGCCAGATAAATTATATTTATTAGCCAGCTTGACTAACTGCGACAAACTCGCCCCGGCTTTACTTATAACATTATTATCTTTAATAGATAAATTTTCAGCAGATAATTTTATCACCAAGCCAGCTACACCTTGGTCGTTAATTAAGATATTACTGCCGCCAGCTAAAAAAAATAATGGCTCTCCCCTCTTTTTGGCCCAGCCAACAGCTTGTCTTAATTCTTCTTTATCGTTCGCTTCCAAAAAAAACTTAGCCGGACCGCCTATTTTAAAAGTAGTCAGCTTTGCCAAAATAAAATTTTTCTTTAGTTTGTCCTCAATCAGCATAAATTTAATTCTAAAATCTAACGCAATAATATTGGTGCGAAGCGCCAAAATGTTAAAGTTGTTGTCCGATATAATATTTAAAATTCTAAATCCTAAATTCTAAACTCTAAACAAATTCTAAATTCAAATGTTCCAAACAAAATGCAATTAGTATTTGTTTTGTCCCGCAAATGCGGGATTGGTCATTGGGATTTGTTTAGGATTTAGAATTTAGATATTTAGGATTTATTTTTTATCATAATATAAAGTTTTAATCAACTGATTAATTAAAGTTGTTGCATTAGAAGTTAAAATTCAAGTAATATCTATGGTAATAAAATCGTCACAATAATTAAATCATCAATCTCTTGCAATGGCTTAATTGTAGCATTTTGCCACAGTTCATTGCTGGCTTTATTGATTTCGCTAATTTTGCCAATGACTAGGCCTCGCGGTATATTTTGCTCCAGCCCAGAGGTAATAACTAAATCACCAATATTAATTATTTCCGTTTGGGGTATAAATTCCATCCTAACAGTCAGGCCTAATTCACCATGGGCAATACCGCTAGTATTGGTTTGGTTAAACAAAGAAACTGCTAATTTACAATCTTGATTAGTTATAAAACAAATTTCTGAAATATTATTTTTTACAGCAACGACTTTGCCAATAATTAGCCCCTGATTGGCCGGATCATAAATAGCTGGACTAACCACTGGTAATCCGGGAAATAAACCATCGGCCGAGCCCTTGTCAATAACCGCGGTTTGGCTGCCGGCAAACAAATTAACTGATTCGCCGCGGGAAATAATATTAGCTAAAGTATAGTGAAATTGACTTTTGGCTAAAAACTTTAAGCTCTGCCGCAAGACCTGATTTTCTTCTTCGGCAATCTTTAGCTTGGCATTAGCTAATGTTAATTGAGTGTTTTGCCGCTCTAATTGTCCGATTTTATTTAGCAGTTCCTCCTGGCTGGATTTGGCGCCATAATTCGTCCGTAAACTGCTGCCCAGAGAATAAAAATTCTTAAATAGCGGATTAAGCCAGCGGCTAACCAGCGATTCTAAGGGAAATAAAATACCAGTAAAATGTAAAAAAATAAGCAGCCCGATGACCACTATAAATATAAAATATTTTCTGATATTTAATTTTAACATAATAACATGAATAATGAATTATGAATTATTGTCTTTGCATTATTCATAATTCATGATTCGTGATTCAAAAAGTATTGCAAATAGAGTGTTCTTAAAGGCGCGGAGCCAGACTGATGATTTACCAGGCGTAAAAACTGATCATTAGTATTCTGCTGTAGCCGGAGAAATTATTTTATTTAATAATTCCGGGTTAGCCAGCAGTATGCCCGTGCCTCTGACAACGCAAGTAAGCGGGTCTTCAGCTACTCTGACTGGAATTTTAGTCGCTTGAGCAATCTCTTTATCCAAGTTCCTAAGCAGAGCGCCGCCGCCGGTTAAAATAATACCGTACTCATAAATATCAGCCGCTAATTCCGGCGGCGTGGTTTCCAAAGTTATTTTAATATTCTCAATAATCTGGCGGATAATTCGCGACATTGCTTCCCTGACCTGATGGTCGCTAATTATTATTTCTTTAGGCAAACCATTAATCAAATCTCTGCCTCGAAGCGGCATTTCTAATCCTTCTTTTAAGGGCGCGGCTGAACCGATTCTGATTTTTATATTTTCCGCCACCTGTTCGCCAATTAAAATATTAAACTCCTCCCGCACATACTGGATAATATCATTGTCTAATGCATTGCCAGCCAAACGCAATGTTTTCCAGGTTACCACTCCGCCTAAAGAAATAACAGCAATTTCGGTAGTGCCGCCGCCAATATCAACTATCATGGTGGCAGTCGGGTCAGTCACTGACAGCCGCGTACCTACGGCTGCGGCCATTGACTGCTCAATTAAAAATACTTCGCGCGCGCCGGCTGACTTAGCGGCATCTTCGACGGCTTTTTTTTCCACTTCAGTAATATCCAAAGGAATGCCGATTACTACCCGAGGACGAGGCAGCAGCGTAAAATACTCGGCATGAACTTTATCAATAAAATATTTGAGCATTTTTTCCGTCACTTCAAAGTCGGAAATTACGCCGTCAACCATGGGTTTAATCGCTTGGATGTGTCCCGGAGTCTTACCTAACATTTTCTTGGCTTCCACGCCTACTGCTAAAATTTCATCAGTTCTCATATTAATAGCGACTACTGATGGCTCATTAATAACAATTCCCTTCTCTGGAGTATAAACTAAGGTGCTAGTAGTGCCCAAATCAATGCCCAAATCCTTGCTAAATTTTCCTAAAAATTTGTTCAGCATGCTTCTAGTTTACCCTATAAATCAGTCTTTTGTCAAAGTAAAAAAATAGTAGGGATTGATTGCAATCAATCCCTACTTTATATAACCGCCGAACTTTCTAATATAAAATTTCTTATAAAAACCGAAAACTAAACTGAAATTTCAATCCCGGTAGTTTTTATTTCATAAATAAACGAATCATATTTATCTTGAAAAGCCCTTGGACTAAAACCAACTGGTTCAATAGTATATTTCATATCAAAAATTGTTTTTAATGATAAATATTGCAAAGCTTTAAACGGATCTTTAAATTTAGGTGAAATAATACATACATCAATATCGCTCCATTTATGCTGTCTGCCTTTAGCGTAAGAACCATAAAGAATGACTTTTTTTATAGGTAAATTATCAGCCTTAAGTATGTCAACATACTCTTTGATTTTTTTTTCTACTTGCTTTGGTATTCTTTTTTTAGCCATAAAAATAATTCTTTAATAATTTTTAAATATCTTTCGCTATACTCTTTTGTGCATTTTTTATAAAAAGCATACTTTGCTTCTGCATAACGACCAGCTATATTAAAATCAGTAATAATTCTTAAATGTTTTACTGTGTCTTTTGTTAATTCTAATTCAATTAAATTAGCTAATTTTTCTAAATGATGAATAGGCGGAGCTGCCCTCTTTGTTTGTTTTACAACTAAACCTTTAAGTAATTTTTCTAAAGCAAGATGTCCAAAAAAAAGACAAAAATCATAATGTTTATTATTAAATAAAACATGCGCTGCGTCAAAACTCTTTTGAGCAGATTTTTTCCAATAATTAATCTGCTCTTTTAACTGTTGCTTCATACTTAAAATATATCAACCAAATATGCTTCTGTCAAACAATACTTAAAAATAAAATCTTTTTAAAATAAGTTTTATTTCTTACTTTTTATCTCTTCAGCTTCTCCCAAATAACTAAAATCGGCGGAGCGACAAAAATAGATGAATAGGTGCCGAAGAAAATACCAATGGCCAAAGTCAAGGCGAAAGTTCTGATCGATGAGCCGCCGAATAAAATAATTGAGCCCAAAACCAATAGAACTGTTAAAGAAGTGTTAATTGAGCGCACTAAAGTTTGGTTTAAGCTGATATTAACCGTACCTTCAAAATCTTCATTGCTTTTTGGCAAATTCTCGCGCAAGCGGTCAAAAACCACAATCGTATCATGGACAGAGTAACCGAGCACAGTCAGAACCGCCGCCACAAACGCAGTGTTAATTTCAATATTATAAAATTTACCCAGAGCGGCAAAAATACCCAAAGTAATTACCGCGTCATGGACTAAGGCAATTAAAGCTGTCGTGCCATACTTCCAGGAAGCGACTGGTTTAGAAACTTTTCTAAAAGCATAAGTGATGTAAAGTAAAATCGCCAATAAAACAAAAAATATGGCATAAAGCGATTTTCTTTTCAGTTCCGCGCCAATTGACGGGCCAACTGAATCAAAACGCAGCTCTTCCAAAGCGCTTTGCCCATTATCGGTCTTGGCTAATTCATTTAATTTGGCTAAAACAGCTTGGTGGGTTTCTTCATCTGTTTGCTGAAAACGGAAAATAATATTACTTTCTTCGACTGGCTGAATAATTAAGCTGCTTAACTTTAAATCGGCTAACTTGCTAGCTAATTCACTCACGACTGGCCGATTAGCTAAAAATTTTACTTCTAGCAAACTGCCGCCAGTGAAATCAATGCCATATTTAAAGCCCCAAACCAATAGAGCCAGGCCGAGAGTTACAAATAATACTCCAGAAAAAGTCAGCCAGATATTTCTCTTTTGAATTATTTTATAATTAGTCATACTTTTTATAAATCCTAATATCTAAATCCTAAATCATAAACAAATTCTAATGACCCAAATCCAAAATCCAAAACAAGATAATTAAAAGTTTGCTATGATTATTTTGTCATGCTGAACTTGCTTGCCCCGTCGAATGACTGGGGATTCAGCATCCAAATTTTTGTCATGCCCCGCAGATGCGGGGCATCCAGAAATACGGACTATTTTTTTGGTAATCTAAGTATAAATGCTATAATTTTTCCCCAGGCATTTTTTCTGGATTGCCCCGTATCAAGTACGGGGTAAACTAAGCCCGCAATGACGACTAAAATTTGAATTTATTTAGGATTTCGGATTTAGAATTTAGTGTTTAATTAATCATTATGACAATAAAAAAAGGCGACAAAGTGAAAATATTAGCAGGCAAAGACAAGGGCAAAACTGGCAAAGTTTTGCAGATTTTTCCTGCCAGAAATCGCGCTAGCATTGAAGGCCTAAATCTTTTAATTAAGCATCTGCGGCCGAGAAAGCAAGGAGAAAAAGGCCAAAGAATTGAATTTCCCGCACCAATAGAATTATCAAATATTATGTTGGTTTGTAGCCAGTGCGGCAAGCTGACCAGAAGTAGTTATAAATACATTGAAGTTACTAAAAATAATAAACCAATTAAGCAAAAAATAAGGATTTGCCAGAAATGTAAACAGCCAATAGATTAATAAAAAACTAATTTAAAGCGAATTTTAGCGAATAATAATTTGATCACGACTTACGCGTTTGACATTAAGCAACGCATAAATTAACACTTTACCAATAAATTAACCCCGCAGCTGCGGGGTCATTGCGAGCCCCGTAGGGAAACACAGGTCCCTCGCTATCGCTCGGGATAAACTCCGCAATCTCACGAACGAATATACAAGAAATACTTACTTTTATAGTAAAATTTGGGAAACAGTTTATAGTTCGTGAGATTGCGAAGCTTGTCCCGACCCCGCACTTGATGCGGGGGAGGGATCTGTGTTTTCCCCCGCAGATGCGGGGTCCTCGCAATGACATTTGAAAAGGTCTTATAAATAGCTAAGATGCATCAATGATATATGAGACTAAAAGAATTATATAAAAAAGAAATTGTGCCAAAAATGAAAGAAAAATTTGGCTATACCAATATTTTAGCAGTACCCAGATTGTCTAAGGTGGTGATTAATGTTGGCGTGGGCCGCAGTAGTAAAGAAAAAGCTTTTATTGATAATGTGGTAAGTAGCTTGAGCCGTATCAGTGGGCAAAAACCGGTTTTAACCAAGGCCAAAAAATCTATTTCCGCTTTCAAAATCAGACAGGGGATGATTGTCGGCGTGATGGTAACTTTAAGAAATAAAAGAATGGATGACTTTGTCCAAAAGTTAGTTCAGATAACCTTTCCCCGCATTAGAGATTTTCGCGGCATCAGCCAGAAGCAGGTTGACCGACAAGGCAATTTAACTGTTGGCTTGCGCGAACATTTAGCTTTTGGTGAGATTAAGGCTGACGAAGTTGACAGTATTCATGGTGCAGAAATTTCTATCAGCACTACTGCCAAAACACGCCAAGAAGGCCTGGAACTATTTAAATTATTGGGCTTTCCGTTTAAACACGAATAGAACGAATAAGAAACGAATTAAACGAATTGTAAATTATGATAAATTATAATAAAAGATTAAATAGCAATAGACACGACAGGGAATTAGTTCATTTTGTGTTTATTGGTTAATTTTGTGTATCTATGGCAAGAAAAGCCCTAATAGTCAAAGCGAAAAAAACACCAAAATATTCTACTAGAATTGTCAGGCGCTGCTGGCGCTGCGGCCGTAACCGCGGCTACTTAAGGGATTTTGGTTTATGCAGAATATGTTTTCGGGAATTGGCTAGCAACACCGATATACCAGGAATAACTAAATCTAGCTGGTAAAAAGGGATTTTGGGGATTATTGGGATTATTAAGATTTTTAGGATGAATAATTATCTCAAAAATCCCAATAATCCCAAAGATCCCACTTTATCGGGATGAAGAATTAATTTAAATTACATATGACAGATCCAATTGCAGATATGTTAACCAGAATTAGAAATGCTTCAGCCGTAGGCAAGGAGACGGTTGTTTTGCCAATGAGCAAAATAAAATATGGCATTGCGCAAATCTTAGAGCGTGAAGGCCATATCGCCAAAGTAGAAGTTGTCAAGACTAAAAGCAAGAAAAACGGATCAGCTGTTTTTGATGAATTAAAAATTATTTTAAAATATAAGAAAGATAATCGGCCAGCTATTACTTCGCTTAAACGGATTAGCAAGCCAGGCCGCAGGGTTTACGCCAGCAAAGAGAAATTACCCCGGGTGCTAAATAATTTAGGTCTAGCCATTATTTCCACCTCCCGCGGTTTGCTGACTAACAAGGAAGCGGCTAAAGCCGGCATAGGCGGAGAAGTAATCTGCGAAATATACTAGATATAAGCACTAAATTACAAGAACCAAATCCCAAACAAATCCTAAATCCAAAATCCTAAACTCTAAACAAATCCAAAGCACAAATGACCAAAATCCAAAACCTGTTTTAAACATTTGAATTTAGAATTTTGAATTTGTTTAGAATTTAGAGTTTAGAATTTAGAGTTTTTCTGTGCAATTTGTGATTTGGAATTTAAATATATGTCAAGGCTAGGAAAAATGCCAATTGAATTAACTAAAGGAACTCAAGCTAAAGTTGAGGGAGATTTTTTAGTAATTAAAGGCCCCAAGGGAGAACTACGAGAAAAAATACATCAATTAATTAATATAGCAATTACTGATCAAGAAATAAAAGTTATGCCGCGAGGCGAAGGCAAGCAACAGAGAGCTTTATGGGGACTCTGGCGCAGCTTAATCAAGAATATGGTTATTGGCGTCACCATAGGCTATCAAAAAAAGCTAGAGATTAATGGCATTGGCTTTAAAGCAGCAGTTAGCGGTAATAAGCTTACTTTAAATGTTGGTTTTTCCCATCCAGTTATTTATGAATTGCCGGCTGGTGTTACAGCCAAGATAGAGGCCAATACCATTATTTTATCTGGTTTTGACAAGCAGTTGGTCGGTGAAGTAGCAGCGCAGATTAGAAAAATTAAAAAACCGGAACCATATAAAGGCAAGGGCATTAAATATAGTGATGAAGTTATTAGAAGAAAAGCTGGCAAGACCGCTGTTAAAGCCTAGAAATTATTCATAAACAACAAATATCCATAAATTTTGCGACTGGAGCGAAGCGTAAATTGAAATTTATAGAAATTTATAGATATTATTTAGTATGAATATGAATAAGCAAAAAGTTAAACAATTAAAGAAGGCTAGACGCCGCCAGAGAATTCGCGTAAAAATCAGCGGGACAAAAAGTTGTCCTAGATTAAACGTTTTTAGATCCAATAAAGGCATTTACGCGCAATTAATTGATGACCAGACCGGCAAAACTTTAGCTAGTGTGCATTCTCAAGAGCTCCAAGCTAAAGGGCATAAAACCGAGTTAAGTTTAGAGCTGGGCAAATTATTAGCTAAAAAAGCCGGTGAAAAAAAGATTAGTCAAGTTGTTTTTGATCGCGGCGGTTATAAATATCACGGCCGAGTTAAAGCTTTGGCAGAAGGCGCCAGAGCCGGCGGTTTAAAATTTTAAATACCCACGAATCTACAAATTTTTTACAAATATACAAATAACAGAACTTACGCATTACCTATTACTAACTAATATTAACTATAATTCATTAATTAGCGCTTACCAACTGTAATCACCCACAAATCTACCCCGCAGTATTGCGGGGTGGGGAAATATAAGTTGATAAACAGAAAAACATTTAATATAAGCTAAATTATAATGGTGCGTTAGTCGTGAAATAATATGAAAGAAGGGAACAAAATACCAGAAAATACCAAGCAAGAAGCGGCTGCCGTAGCGGAAGTTAAGGTTAATAATGCCACGCCAGCGCCAATGGTTGAAAGTAGAAATAAGAGCGGCTTGGCTGGCAGAAAAAGAGATTTTAAAGGCAAAAGAGGGACTCAACGTCGAGGCGAGGCCAGGCAAGAGGAATTTGAGCAGCGAATTATTGATATTGCTCGAGTTACCAGAGTGATGGCCGGAGGCAAAAGGATGCGTTTTCGGGCTTGCGTGGCTATTGGCAACAAAAAAGGCCGGGTAGCCATGGGTATAGCCAAGGGCGCTGACGTGAGTCTGGCAGTTACTAAAGCAGTTAATAAAGCTAAGAAAAATTTTATTAATGTTCAGATTATTAATGACACGATACCTCATGAAATCTACCAAAAATTTGGCGCGGCCAAGATATTGCTTAAGCCAGCCAGTCAAGGCCGCGGTATTATTGCCGGCGGCGCAGTCAGAATCATTATGGAATTAGCCGGAGTCAAGAATGTTACTAGCAAAATTTTAGGCACCAACAATAAAATTAACAATGTCAGGTGCGCTATTTTAGCATTAACTAATCTGCACAGAGTTGAAACTAAAAAAGATAAGCCTAAACAGAAAAATGGTAATAAACCAGAATAATTTTATAATTTTTAATTTTATAATTTTTAAATAATACTCTAATTTTTAATTTTTAAAAATTTAAACATTAAAAATTATACAAATATGTCTTTATCATTACATACAATTAGGTCGGCGCCAGGGGCGATTAAGAGAAAAAAGCGAGTTGGTCGAGGCAATGCCTCTGGTCACGGGACTTATAGTACTCGCGGTTTAAAAGGACAACGGTCAAGAGCTGGCGGCCGTAATAAATTAAAAAGGTTAGGTTTTAAAAAGATTTGGCAAAGTCTGCCCAAAAAAAGAGGCTTTAAATCAGATAAACCGAAGAATCAAGTTGTTAATTTATTTGAGCTTGATCAATTTTTTAATGATGGCGCCAAAATTAATCCGTCTAGTTTGCTTAAAGCTGGATTGATTGATACAATTAAAACAGCAGTTAAGATCTTAGGCAAAGGCGAATTAACTTTGAAAAATTTAGAATTTAAAGGAGTTAAGCTAAGTCATAGCGCTAAATTGCAGATTGAGAAAATGGGTGGAAAAGTCAGTTAATCAGTTAATCAGTTGAACGGTTATTGGTATATTTAAACCGATTAACTGATTAACCGACTAACCGATTAACCGATTAACTAATCCTATGATTGAAAAATTAACTCAAATTTGGAAAGCGCGCGATCTACGCAATAGCATCCTGTTTATTTTGGGCATGCTGGTTATTTTTCGCTTGGCCGCCCATATTCCTATTCCCGGAGTCAATGTGGTAGCTTTGCGGGAATTTTTTGCTTCTAATCAAATTTTAGGTTTGATGAATATTTTTTCCGGCGGCGGCATGGAAAATTTTTCTATTGTTATGATGGGGGTGGCGCCGTATATTACTTCTTCAATTATCTTTCAGCTATTAGCTATGATTATACCCAAGCTAGAGGAAATGCAGAAAGAAGAGCAAGGCCGGCAGCAAATAAATATGTGGACCCGTTGGCTGACTGTGCCCTTAGCTATGCTGCAGTCTTTTGGTATGATTACACTACTGCGGCGTTCTTCCAGCGCCATCTTAGGTGATATTAGCGCTTTTGATTTAGGGGCGATGATTATTACTATTACCGCCGGCACCATCTTTTTGATGTGGCTAGGTGAGCTAATTAGCGAGAAAAAAATTGGCAATGGCATATCTTTAATGATCTTTGCCGGCATTATGGCTGGCTTGCCCCAGGTAGTGCAACAGACCGTGGTAACTTTTGATCCATCACAACTTTTTCTTTTGATCAGTTTCACAATTATCGCTTTAATAACTATTATTGGCGTAGTCATTATAACCGAGGGCCAGAGAAATGTGCCGGTGCAATACGCTAGGCAAATCAGGGGTAACCGCATGTATGGCGGTACTAGCACTCATTTGCCACTCAGGGTAAATATGGCCGGAGTTATTCCTATTATTTTTGCGATTTCAGTGGTAATTTTCCCGCCCATGATTGCCCAATTTTTCATTCACGCGCGGACCGCCTGGATTGCTAAGGGAGCTGAATGGACAATTGTCTTTTTCCAAAATCAGTTAGTTTACGGCATTTTGTATTTTTTGCTAGTTTTTGCTTTTACTTTCTTTTATACTGAAGTAATTTTTCATCCCACGCAAATTGCGGAAAATCTGCAAAAACAAGGCGGCTTTATTCCGGGTATCAGGCCGGGCCGGCATACCAGTGAATATTTAGCCAATACTACGCATAAAATTATTTTTGTCGGCGCTTTATTTCTGGGCGTAATTGCTATTTTACCTTTAATAATGCGCTATTTTACTGGTATGCAATCTTTGGCAATTGGCGGCACCAGCTTATTGATCGTAGTGGCGGTGGTAATTGAAACAGTCAAACAGATTGAATCGCAGTTGACCATGCGCGAGTATGAAGGCATGTAGGAAATTATGAATTACGAATTAAGAATTAAGAATTATTGATAAAAATCCCTGGTGAGCAGGGTTTTTTGTTTGTCGGCTATTTATGATATAATAGTTATAAGCGAACTTATTTAGGGTTTTGAGTTATTAAATAAAAAAAGATAATAACCCTATATCAGTTCAGTGATAAATCTAATAATTTTAAAGTAATTTTATTACGCGTTATGCGTTATGAGTTACGAGAATAAATTTATGGCAGGAATTATTTATAAAAGTAATATTGAGAAAAGGTTAGTCGGCGATAAATTGAATAAGGTTGGTAATATTCGCATCTACGATGATAAAGGCGGCGCAAAAACTTACCACGGTGTAGAATTAAAAAAGTTTATTTCTAAATTGGGCGGCAAGACAGGTACGCGGATTGAGAAAGATCTAAGAGAAAAATACAGAGTTTCTGGTTATCAATTAGATAAGAGGCATAAGCTGATGGAATTAATAAAGGGAGGAGAAGGGGTTAAAGGTTTAACGCCAAAACAAACGGAACAAAGAGAAAAAAGAAATATAAGAGCCAGCAAAGCGTCGGCGATCCTAGCAAATAAGTATGAACAAGGAATGCAAAAATCAACAGACAGGTCTGTTATGGGCAGAAGAGGGTCTCGATACACAAAAGGGAGGGAGATTTTAGGCGAAGTTGGCAAAAAAATTAAAGGTACAACCGCAAGAGGATTCGCCGGCACTTCTCAAGGTCAAGGTCCGGTTACATCCATAGCCGAGAAAATAGAAGCAAAAAATCCTGGTAAAACTTTACCTCCTAATATTAATAAGTTAGGCGGCCAGCCGCCAATTATTAAATTGGCAGCCTAAGATTTATGTTTTTTAATTAAGTTTTTTAATAATCGGTATGGCAAAAACCATTTTAATTTTTTTTGGTCCTCCTGGATCAGGCAAGGGAACGCAAGCTGATTTGTTGGGGCAGAGAAGCGGCTGGCAACAATTATCAACCGGCGCATTTTTTCGTCAAGAGATAAAAAGAGGCAGTAGATTGGGAAAGCTGACGGATAAATATCTCAAGTCAGGTGGATTGGTGCCGGATGTTATTATAAAAAAAATTATAGAGAAGTATTTAAACCAGCAACGAAAGAGCAAAGTAATAATTTTAGACGGTTATCCCAGAAATAGGCAGCAGCAAAATGACTTGGTAAAAATTTTAAAAAAGATTTTTAAGTCAATTAGCCGAATTTACGCCATAGAAATTAGTTTGAGTGGCAGCGAAGCCAAAAAGCGCTTGAGCAGCAGAAGATCTTGCCGTTGCGGAGCGGTTTTTAACCAGATAACTAATCCGCCGAAAAAATCCGCTAAATGCGATTTATGCGGCGGGAAACTTTTTACAAGGAACGATGATAAGCCGCGGGTAGTTGCGGCTCGGCTAAAGTTATACCGCAGCGAGATTAAGCCGGTGATTGACTATTGGCGCCGAGCCGGTAGGCTAATTAAAATTAACGGCGAACAGACAATCAAAAAGATTCATCAAGACATAAGGGAGAGGTTAAAGAAATTAAAGTTAATTTGACAAAGCTTCGCGAGTTATAAGTTAGTTGGTCAGATTATTCGCTAAATTCGCTTTAATTCGTTTAAATTAGTTTTATATGATTATAATAAAAAATAAAAAAGAAATAGCAGTAATGCGCCAGGGCGGAAAGATTTTAGCGCAAATTATGAAAAAAATAGTTAAAGAGGTTAAACCAGGCGTTACTACCGGTCAGTTAGAGGAAATGGCTTGTCTTTTAATTAAACAAGCCGGAGCACGGCCTTCTTTTTTGGGTTACCAGTCAAAACATGAGCAAAAACCGTTTCCTACGGCTTTATGCGCTTCCATTAATCAGGAAGTTGTTCATTCGCCCGCACTACCAGCGCGGCAGTTAAAATCAGGCGATATTATTGGTTTGGATTTAGGCCTGGAATATCCTTACGGCCCCGCATTCTGCGGGGTCAAAACAGGCTATTTTACGGACATGGCAGTAACCGTAGCGGTGGGAAAAATTAATAAAGAAGCGCAGAAATTAATTAGAGTAACCAAGCAGGCTTTAAATCTAGCTGTCAGGCAAGTCAGGCCAGGCAATCCTTTAAATAATATCGGGCTAACCATTGAGCAATATGTTAAGCGCCAGGGTTTTACGGTTGTTCGTGATTTAGTCGGTCATGGCGTGGGCAAAGCAGTTCACGAAGATCCGCAAATTCATAATTATGAAGTAGCGCTAAATAATAAAATAATTTTAAAGCCAGGCATGACCTTGGCGATTGAGCCAATGGTCAATGCCGGTGATTGGCGGATTAAAAATAGCCAGGACGGCTTTTCTATTTTAACAGCAGACGAAGGTCTAAGCGCCCATTTTGAACATACGGTTTTGGTAACAGAAAATGGTTGTGAAATATTAACAACAATTTAAACTATAATTTTTATTTTTGATTTTAAATTTATGAAATATTTAGGAATTGATTGGGGAGAGGCGAGGATTGGCCTGGCTTTAGGCGACAGTGAAACTAGAATCGCTACACCTTTTAAAATTGTTAATAAATTAACAGAGCTGATAGAAGTTATTAAAGCTGAAAATATTGATCTAGTAGTTGTTGGCAAACCGTTACGAATTACGAATTACGAATTACGAATTACGAATGAAAAATACAATAAATTTATTAATGATTTGAAAAATAAAATTGGAGTACCGATTGAATTAGTTGATGAACGTTTATCCAGTAAGGCGGCCGATGCTTTGGTTGGCAGTAAAAAAACTAAAGCCCCAAGAGATATGCTGGCGGCAATGCTGATTTTACAGACTTATTTAGATAAACACGAAAGAAACGAATAATTACATATGTTTGTCATTGCGAGCCCCGTAATCGGGGCGAAGCAATCTCACGAATGACAATAACAAAATTATATTAAAATAAAATAATTAAAAGTAATTTATCGTGCGTGAGATTGCTTCGTCACCCCGCAAAATGCGGGGCTCCTCGCAATGACATATTACCTATGGACGAGACCTACCGCACTAAAGCCATTGTGTTAAATCGCCGTCCTTTTAATGAAGACGATACGCTAGTGATAATTTATTCATTGGATAAGGGAAAATTAGAATTAGTCGCGCGGGGAACAAGAAAAATAAAGTCAAAATTAGCCGGCCACCTGGAGCCATTTTGCCTGGCAGAAATAATGGTAGTGCGTGGCCGGCAGTATGATTATATTGGCGCGGCTGCGAGCGAGAATTGCTATTTTAACATCAAAAATAATTTAGCTAAAATAGCAGCGGCCAGCCAGGCGATTAACATTTTTAACCGAATTATTAAGCCCAAACAAGCCGAGGCAGAAGTTTTTAAATTAGTAAAAGATTTTTTGGATACTTTAAACAGGTGCCTGCCAGTGATGGTTGACCAAAAGCTGCTGGCCAATTTTTTTATTTTTAAATTATTAATCAAATTAGGCCACCAGCCGGAGTTATACCATTGTGTTAAGTGCCGCGATAAAATTTTACCTCAAGGCAATAAGTTTGATTTAGCGGCCGGCGGCTTAATTTGTCAGAAATGTTTAACTAAGTTCAGGTCAAAAAATCAGTTGACAATTTCCCAAAATACCATTAAGATTTTACGGCTGGCAGAAAAGAGTAATTTTAGAGAGTTGTTAAAAGTTAAAATAGACAAAAAAGACGAAAAAGAGATAAAAGATATTGTTGGCTCATTTTTAAACTATCATTTTTTTTAAAAAGGAGGACAAAATGATTAAAGAAATTAAAGTGGAGGACTTGAATCCTCAAGAATTCATTGAACAAAAAGTAAAGGAGATTTCATCTTTTGTTGGAGACGGTTTGGCTATTAGTGCCTTATCTGGCGGAGTTGATTCTTCGGCTGTTACAATGTTAGGCCATAAAGCTTTGGGTAATAGGCTTAAGACCTACTTTATTGACAACGGGATTATGCGTCAAGGCGAGTCAGAGCAAGTAGTCTCTGTGTTTAATAAGCTGGGAGTGAAGGTGGAAATAATTGAGGCGCAGAGTGAATTCTTTAGTGCGCTTCGAGGTATTGTTAATCCCGAGAAGAAACGCGAAGCGATTACCCAGACATTTTACAAAGAGGTATTCGGCAGGCTAAGGAAAAAAAGCGGTGCAAAGTATCTTTTGCAGGGGACAATTCTTACGGATATAGATGAAACTGTTGCCGGGATCAAGCGCCAGCATAATGTTTTTGCACAGTTGGGCATTGACCCAGAGAAGGCATTTGGCTATAAGATTATTGAGCCGCTGGTACAATTAAGGAAAGACGGAGTGCGTCAGGTTGCCAAAGCTGTGGGGTTACCCGCGTCTATTTTTAATCGGATGCCATTTCCCGGACCGGCTCTGGCAGCAAGAATAATCGGGAAAGTAACTCCCGCCAGGATAAAAATAGTAAGACTGGCAACCGCTATCACTGAAACCGAGCTGGCAGATACTGACGCTTTTCAATATCTGGCAATTTTGCATCAGGATAAAGTTACCGGCATACGGGATGGCAAAAGAGATTTTGGGCTGCAAATTGAAATCAGATGCTGGGATAGTATTGATGCCAGAACAGCTAGGCCGACCAGATTGTCCTATGAAATTCTGGATAGGTTAGTAAGTAGAATAACAAATGAAGTGCCTGGCGTGGTCAGTGTCACCTACAACATAACTCCCAAGTCGCCGTCAACAATTGAGGCTATTTAAGTTTATATAAGGAGCAGAAAATAAATAAAGTCTATAGTTTTCTAGCTCCTTTTTTTCTTGCTTAAATTAGTAAAATAGAGTAGAATTTAGTTAATCAGTTAGTCGGTTAGTCAGTT